>JGI12316J15310_10000036_pt14 | contig 257154 bp, 195 predicted proteins | sample MarCyaLeptolynsp_FD_15310 | JGI IMG/M metagenome (IMG submission 15310)
CGCGGCAAGGCGCTGGCCGGTAAATCGACGCTCAACCGGCTCGAGCTCAGCGCCGATGCCGACCACCGCTACAAGCGCATCCGGTGCAACTTCGCCGCCGTCGACGACTTGCTCGTGGACCTCTATCTGGAGGCCGAACCGGATTCGGCGGCGCCGATCATCCTCGACCTGGACGCGACCGATACGCCGTTGCACGGCCGCCAGGAAGGCCGCTTTTTCCACGGCTATTACGGGCATTATTGCTACTTGCCGCTGTATATTTTCGCCGGCAATCACCTGCTGTGCGCGCGACAGAGGACGGCGAATCAGGATGCCGCGGCGGGCAGCTTGGCCGAGATCGAGCGGATCGTCGAGCGGCTGCGCGCGCGGCGTCCCGGCGCCCGGATCCTCGTGCGGGCCGACTCGGGTTTCTGTCGTGACGAGCTGCTGGCGTGGTGTGAAGAAAACCGGGTCGACTACGTCGTGGGGCTGGCGCGTAACGAGCGGCTGCACGCGATGATCGAGCCGGAGCTGGCCGAGGCGGCGGCCGAGCAAGCGGCGACGGGGCGGGCGGCGCGACGCTTCGCCGAGCTGCGCTACCGCACGCTGGAGAGCTGGAGTCGCCAGCGGCGGGTGGTCGCCAAGGCTGAGCAGCTGGAAGGCAAGACGAATCCGCGGTTCGTGGTGACGTCGTTGACGCCCGAGCAGTGGCCGGCGCAACGCCTGTACGAGGAATTGTACTGCGCGCGCGGCGAAATGGAGAACCGTATTAAGGAGCAATTAGACCTGTTCGCCGACCGCATGAGCGCGCACGAGCTGCGGGCGAACCAGCTGCGTTTGTACCTGGCGTCGATGGCGTATGCCTTGACGCTGGGGCTGCGGCGGCTGGCGCTAGCGGGCACGGCGGCGGCGAATTGGCAGACCGAGACGCTACGGCGACAGCTGCTGAAGGTGGGGGCGCAGGTGCGGGTGACGGCGCGGCGGGTGTGGCTGTCGCTGTCGGAAGCCTGGCCGTGGCGGCGGCTGTTTGAGACGGTGTGGCGACGGCTGTGCACCGAGCCTCCGGCGGCAACTGTTTGAAAACAAAGAAGCGAAAAATCCGGGCCGCGCGAGCGGTGAAAGGATAAGTGCGTGCAAAATCGGCAAAAACCCAAAAACGGGCCTCAGCCGGTCGGCGCCGAGGAGGCGCTTGGCGGGCTCAGTGGTCAGGATCGGCCCCGCCGGCGCAAAAAGCGCGCCGTCGGCACGGCTCCAAGCCCTGCCGCCCCTGCTTCGCCCCCTTGGTGAGAAATGCGGGCTAGTTGAAGGTTGAGAACGGCGGCGCTCCACCGATTCCTTAGAATCGGGGGTGCTGAATCCAAAGGAGAACCGCCGTGAAACGAAAATACCATGTAGTGGAGAGCCGGTCCAAGGACGCCGGCGAAGTCATTCGCAGCTTCTGCGCCGCCAACGGGCAGATCTTGGCGCCATTGGTCGACCTGATCGCTGAGGCGCGCTTGGCCGTCGACGAAGTCATCGAACAGGCCGGCCGCGGGCTGATCGAAACCATTCTCAACGTCAGCGCTGAGCAGATTGCCGGCGTCAAAACGCCCGGTAAATCCTCGGGTGAAGTGCGCTGGCATGGTCGCCAGAAAGGCCGCGTGCGCGTCGCCGACCGCCAGGTCCAAGTCGAGCGTCCGCGGCTGCGTCGTAAGCAAGGCGGCGAGGTCGCCGTGCCCGCTTATGAGGCCCTGCGGGAGGGCTCCGAGGCCTCGACGGCAATGTTCGAGGCGCTGCTGCGGGGCGTGTCCACGCGCGACTATGCCGCCGTGATTCCGGGCATGGCCGACAGCGTCGGGCTGTCGCGGTCGGCCATCAGCCGCGAGGCCGCCGAAGCCGGCGCACGCATGCTCGAGCAACTGCTGGAGAGGCGTTGGGATGAGCTGGAACTGTTGGTGATCTATCTCGACGGCATGCGCTTCGGGACGCACCATTTGATCAACGCGGTGGGCGTCGATCGGCAGGGCCGCAAGCATGTTTTGGGCATCCAACTCGGCGCGACGGAGAACGCCGCGGCGGTCAAGGACCTGTTGGTCCGGCTGCGCGAAAAGGGTTTGCCGACGGACCGTCGATACCTGTTCGTGATCGACGGCGCGAAGGCGTTGCGGGCGGCGATCACGGAGGTTTTCGGCGCCGATTCCCTGGTGCAGCGCTGCCGCACGCACAAACTGCGCAACGTGCTCGAGCGGCTGCCCAAAGACGACAAAATGCTGCTCGGGCAGACGCGCTCGTTGATGCGGGCGGCGTGGCGCTCACCGAACGCCGACGAAGGCATGGCGCGCATGCGCAAGCTGGCCGAGCAACTCGAGCGGGAGCATCCGCAAGCGGCGGCGAGCTTGCGCGAGGGCTTGGAGGAGACGTTCACGGTCAACCGCGCGGACGTGCCGCCGAGTCTGCACCGTTGTTTGGCGACGACGAACATCATCGAATCGCCGCAAGCGGGCGTGCGCAAGAAGACGGCGAATGTGAGCCGTTGGCGCGATCCGGCGATGGTCGAGCGCTGGGTCGCCGGCGCGCTGCTACTGACGGAGAGGAATTTTCGCCGGATCATGGGCTACCAGGATCTATGGGCGTTGGCCGACATTCTCGGCCGCGGGGCCCCCACTGCCGCCCCGCAAAAGGAGAAGGCAGCTTAGAATCACTTCAACCCGCCGTTCCAACCTTCAACTGCGGTTGGGACACCTTCGTCTCTTTACTATAGAAAGGCAATTTCCTTGCTTCAATTGGTATCCGGGATCGGTCGCAACTCGTGCCTGCCGGCTACTGCCATGGTGTACTCAAATGTAGCTGAGAATGAAATAGCGAGGAGTAACTGGTATTTGGCGAAGGCGGCACTGATAGAGTCCCTTGAATGCTTAGGGCCTGAGCATGACGTGACATTGCTGGACTTGAGGGATATTGCGTTTAGGCAGTTGATGCTTGGCGAATTATACTCAAGAGATGCTCAGTGGAACGACGCAAAGATCACGCTTCAAGGTGCCGTTGACGCTTGGCGTGGCATCCGAGCTGAGAGGGACCTTCTTTCGATTGAACAGCGAGAGTTCCTTGTTTGTCTAGACCGGCTTGCACGGGCCCAGTTTGAGACGAAGGACTGTGAAGGTGGCACCAGGACCATCGGGATCGCTCAAGAAGTAGTGCCCATTCCTACGGAGGTCAGAGCAAGATATATCGAGAAGGTCTGTCATCAACCGGGTGGAAGTACAGCCGCCCCGGAGTAGTCGCTTCAGAGCCGGCCGAGTCTGGCCCCTCTCCAAATCAGCCCCTCCAGTTTCTCCTCTGGAGGCGGGGCCGCGGACTGGCTCAGCCACAGCCCGACGCCGACCGAAACCCCGGTCGAGATCACGCTGTACCAGAGCCAAGACACTTCCGTCGTGTAGGACAGTGTAGCGACCGCCAGAAAGCCCGCCACGATCCCCCAAAAGGCTCCAAAGCCGTTCGCGCGGCGGAAGAAGATCCCCAGCAGGAAGGCGCCGACCAGGCTCCCTCCAAAAAAATTGCGGATCTTGCCCGCCGCCACGAGCACCGCTCCGAACGAGTCGGCATAGAGGGAAATAGCCGTCGCCGCCACGCCGAAGACGACGGTCATCTGGCGCGCCAGCTTGACCGAGCCGTCGCGGCCGCTCAAGGGCTGGTAAAAGTCACGCAGGAAGACCGTGGCCAGTGAGTTGAGCACCGAGCTGATGGTCGACATCGCCGCGGCAAAGACGCCTGCGATCACGAGTCCGCGCAGTCCGGCCGGAAACTCATCGAGGATGAAGCGCGGGAAGGCCTGGTCGGCGTCAAACGCGAGGCCACCCGGCGGCGCCTGCTGGTAGTGCACCCAAAGCACGGTCCCGATGAAGAACAGGACGATGCCGTAGAGCGCGTTGATGCCCAACGACCACGCCAGCGCCAGACGGCTGCCGCGCAGGTCGGGCGTGGTGAGGAAGCGCTGCACCTCGGCCTGATCGGCGGCGTACTGGCTGAGCAGCAGGAACGTCCCACCGAAGAATGCGCCCCAGACGGTGTACTCGGTGGTGAAGTCGAGCGAGAAATTCCAGAAGCGGAACTTGTCGGCGGCCATGGCGGCGTCGATGGCGCCCCAAAAACCGCCTTCGACCTTGCTGAGCAAGTAGAACAGTCCGGCGAACAGGCCGCCGCTGAGGACGAAAAACTGCGCCACATCCGTCCAGATGACTGCCCGCATGCCGCCCAGGGTGGTGTAGGCCGTGGTGAGCAGGCCGATGCCGGCGACGATCAGCCAGAACGGCAGGCCGGTCATCTGCTCCACGATCAGCGCCGGCGCGTAGATGCCCACTCCGGCGTAGAACAGTTTCAAGAAGACGAAGAGCGTGGCGGCCAGCAGCCGGGTTTTCTGGTCGAAGCGGAGTTCCAAGTACTCGTACGCCGAGTAAACCTCGAGCTTGTAGAAGAACGGCAGGAAGAAGAACCAGGCGATCAGCAGCGCGCCGGGGTAGGCGACGCGGAGCTGCAGATAGGTCCAGTCGCCGCCGTAGGCCTGCCCGGGCGCTCCGATGTAGCCGACGGCGCTGAGCATGGTGGCGATGCCCGACAGCGCCGCCGCCTGCCAGGGGATCTTGTTCCCCCCCAAAAAAAACTCTTTGAGGCTTTTGTGCCCGCGAAAGGCCGCTCCGAGACCGATCATCAGCGCGAGATACGCAAGCAAAACCAGTTGATCGGCTGCGGCCATGGAGCCGCCGATTATATCGTGGAGAGATGGGTATCGCTGCTGACATCGTGATGATCGTGGTTGCCGGGTTCTTCGGCGGGCTCATCGCGCAACGTCTGGGGCAGCCCCTGCTGGTGGGTTACATCATCGCCGGAGTGTTGGTGGGCCCCAATACAGGGGGCCCCACAGTGGGCGACGTCCACGAGATCGAGCTGCTGGCCGAGATAGGCGTGGCCCTGTTGCTGTTCGCCCTCGGTCTGGAACTCTCCTTCAAGGATCTGCAGCGCGTTCGCGGTGTGGCTTTGATCGGCGGGCCCATTCAGATCATTTTGTCGATGCTGCTGGGGTACTCGATCGGCGTCTACGCCCTGGACTGGACCGTGACGGAAGCGATTTGGCTGGGCGCGATGGTTTCGCTGTCGTCGACGATGGTCACGCTCAAGATTCTGGTCTCGCAAGGCACCGCCAACACGCTGGCGAGCCGGGTGATGATCGGCATGCTGATCGTGCAGGACCTGGCCGTCGCTCCCATGCTGATTGCGCTGCCCAAGCTCAATGACATCGAAGCCGCTCTGCCGGATCTCATCTGGGCGGCAGTCCAAGCGTTTGGGTTCCTGGCGGCCATGATCTTTGTGGGCGTGCGGGTGATTCCCTGGGCGTTGAAGAAGATCATCTATCTCCGCGAGCACGAGCTGTTTCTGGTGGCGGTGCTTGCCCTGGGGGTCGGCGTCGGGTACGGAACGTATCTGTTCGGTCTCTCCTTCGCATTCGGAGCCTTCGTCGCGGGGATGGTGCTCAGCGAATCCGAGCTCAGCCACCAAGCCTTGGCGGACATCATTCCGCTGCGCGACATCTTCGGACTGTTGTTTTTCGCTTCAGCCGGGATGCTGTTCGATCCGCAGTTTCTCTTCGATCACTTCGGAAAAGTGGCTCTGACGGTGGGGCTGGTCATCGGCGGCAAGGCGCTGATCTTCGGCCTGGTGGCGCGGGCGTTCGGCTACGGCAATCGCGCCCCTTGGATCATTGGCTTGGGGCTGGCGCAGATCGGGGAGTTCGCGTTCGTATTGGCGCGAACGGGAGTGGCGACGGATTCGATCTCCAATGATGTGTACTCGCTCGTCTTGACGGCCACATTGGCGACGATGATCCTGTCACCGGCGCTGTCCAAGCTGTCCGAGCCGCTCTACGGGCTGTGGAGGCGTTTCGTGCCGCAGGAGGAGCTGCTGACGACGTTCAACCTGCCCCAGGAGGAGTTGAAGGACCACGTGGTGGTGGCCGGGTACGGGCGGACGGGCCGCGCGGCGGTGGAGGTGATGCGCCGGGTCGAGGTGCCGTTCGTGGTTGTCGATTTCGATCACGAGCGCATCACGAAATGCATGAACGCGGGCATCCCGGCCATCTGGGGCGATTCGACCCGCGCGCAGGCGCTCGAGGCCGCCGGCATCGAGCATGCGCGGCTGCTGTTCCTGACAATTCCGGACGCCGGAACGATTCGCATGGTGGTCGAAAGAGCCCGCGGCCTGAATCCGAAGATCGAGGTCGTGGCGCGCGCGCTCTACGCGGATCACTTGAGAGAACTCCACGAGCTGGGCGTCTCCAACGCGGTGCAGCCGGAGTTGGAAGGAGGTCTGGCGATGGTGCGGGCCTTGCTGAACCACTACCAAACGCCGGCGGACCGGATCATTGCCTTCAGCGAAGCCGTCCGGCGCGAGGTTTACGGACCTTTGAGTGAAGAAGTCTTGCCGCCGTCGGGTCTGCAGGTGCTCGACACCATCGGCAAGGCGCACCCGAACCTGGAGATCGCTTGGGCGATCGTGGGAGCAGGCGCACCGGCGGCGGGGCGGACGCTGGGCGACCTGCATCTGCGGCGGGAGACAGGCGCATCCGTGGTGGCTCTGGTTCGAAACGGGGAAGCGTTGCCGAACCCCGGAGCGGATTTGGTCATCCACGAGGGCGATCTGGCGGCGCTGCTGGGAGCTGCCGATCAACGGGAGCATGCGCGACGCCTGCTGGGGGGCGCGCCGCCGTCGGCATTTTGAGGAAGATCGGCCCGTAAGCTTCGCCGCTGCGGTGATATGCTATGGCCCATGCTTGGGCCTCGTCGACTCGCCATCTCCCTGTTTTGCGCCACTCTGCTCGGCTGTTCCTCGCCGGCGCCGGAATCGGAACCCGAAGCCCCGGCCGCGGCCGAGATCCCGGTCGCCGAGGCGGAGCTGATCGCCTCGAGTCCGGACTGGGGCAACACCGAAGGCCCCGCCGTGGACTCGTCGGGGGCGCTTTATTTCACCGCGCGGCGGACTTACAAAGGCATCATCCGCTGGACCGAAGCCGGAGGCCCCGAGCAATATGCCGCCGTCGCGACCATGGCCGGGCCGGGCGGATTGTGGATCGACGCCGCCGACAACATCTACCTGACCGCCACCGACGAGCGGGAGGTCCAGAAGCTCGCTCCGAACGGCGATCTCACGACGATCGCCAAGGGTTTCGAAGCCGACCCCGCCACGGCCAAGGGACCGAACGACATCACGGTTTCGGCCGCGGGCGTGGTCTATTTCACCGATCCGAACGGTTACCAGGGGGAGGCGGCCCCCGGCACTGTGTATTGGATCAACGCCGCCGGCGAAACGCAGGTGTTTGTCGACACGGTGGTCGGCCCCAACGGCATTGTGCTGAGCGCCGACGACAGCACGCTCTACGTGGCGCACAACAGCGGCGAGTCGTCCTCGCAGTTGGTGAGCTGGCCGCTGGCGGCCGACGGCTCCGCTGCCGGCCCGAAGAAGGTGCTGGCGTCGTTCAGCCCGTGCATTGCCGACGGCATGGCGGTCAATGCCGACGGCCGCGTCTGGGTGACCTGCTACTCCTACGGCATGGCGCATCTGATCGACCCCGGTACGGGCGAAATCATCGAGCGCATCTCCACCGGGGAGAAGGGCCTGACCAATGCCGCCTTCGGCCGCGGCGCGGACGCGAACACGCTTTATCTGACCGGGTCGGACCTGGAGCGCGAAACCGGTTACGTGTACCGCGCGAAAGTGGCGTCTCCGGGCGTCCATTAAAGAGGACGAACGGCTACTCGATGGCCCAGATCGACTCGGAATCCTGCTCGCGCTTGCGGGACTCGCCGGCGCTGACGATGGCGTAGCGCGCGGCGATGGGGCCGAAAACTTCGTACACCGCTACCGCCGAGAGCACCACGGTGCTGATCGTCTCCGAAAACTCAGGAAATCGCCGATTGACGGCGAGGATCAGTCCGACCGCCAGCCCGGCCTGCGCCATGAGTGAGAACCCCAGGTAGCGCTGCACCTGCGGGTCCATGCCCAGCTTGCGGGCCGCGTAGCTAGCCCCAAGAAACTTACCCGCCACTCGAGCGACGAGATAGACAATGCCGATCGCGCCGATCTCAGAGATGCGGGCGACGTCGAGATCCGCTCCGGCGATGACGAAGAAAATCGCATAGAACGGCGGGTCGGTCCCCGAAAGAGCCTCGAACAGCCGCCGGCTGCGGACCGACAGATTCACCATGGTGGCCCCGACGGCCAAGCTGGAGACCAGCGTGGACAGCTCCAGCCAGCGGGCGACGCCGACGCACAACAGCAAAGAGCCGGCCAAAAGGATCAGCATCTCGCCGCCTTCGTGCACCTGGGAGGCCCATCCCGCCAGCAGCAGGCCCACCAGGAAGCCCAGTGCGACCGAGCCGATCATCTGCCACAGCAGCGGGTACAGCGACTGGTAGAGACTCGGTGCGAGATTCTCAAAGCCGCTCCACTGTGACGTCAGGTCGATGGCGGCGGCAACGAGGCTGAAGGCCACAATGCACATCACGTTGTTGATGGCGATGATGCCCAGCAGCGCTTCGCTGAGGGGACCTCGGCCCCGGCACTCGCGAATGACCATCAACGTGGAAGCCGGAGCGGTTTCCATGCAAATGGCGCCCAGCAGAAACGCGACTTCCCACTGCTGCCCAACCGCCAGGAGTCCGCCTGCGACCAGGCCGAACGCGGCGGTCGTCTCAATGAACGTCAGCCGGAACAGTCTCGGGCCGTAGCGCGCGAGCAGCCGGAACTCGAAAACCGAGCCAATCGAGAAAAGGATCAGACCGAGAGCAACTTCGCTGAAGACTTCGAGCGCCTGGAGGTTTTCGTGGCTGACCCAGCCGAGCACCGAAGGGCCGAGGGCGACGCCGGCCAGCAGATAACCAGTGACCTCAGGAATCCTGATGAAGCGCACCAAGTGGCCGGCCAACAAGGCCAGCAACAGAATCAGTCCCAGCGAGGAGAGTTCGTTCATCTAGGCTATGAATGCTCCCCAGATGCGGTTGCCACGTCGAACGATGGCGAAGACGGGCGCGTCGTCGGCGGCGTCTTTGAGGATTTCGCGGATCTGCCGGGCGCTTTCCGGGCGGCGAAAGTCGACCCAAAGCAGCCGGTCGCCGGGCAGCAGGCCCGCAGATTCGGCGGGGCTGCCCGGCTCGACCGCCGTCACAGCATAGCCGCCCATGGGATCGGCCACGGCCAGCCCGCGCGGACCAAACCGGTCGCCTCCCTCGGCGCGGGCGCTGAGCCGAATGCGCCTCTTGGTTCCCTGACGCAGGATCTGGAGGTCGAACAGTTCGCGGGCCACCGGCAGCACCAGCGGCTCGAGGTCGGCCATGGACGTGGTCGGTTGGGACTCGATCGACACGATGACGTCGCCGGGCAACAGGCCGGCGCGATGGGCTTCCCAGCCCGTCCAAACCTCTTGCACCTGAAGACCATACTCAGCGCTGAGAGCTTGGCGGGCGACAGGCGACAACTCGCCCGCCAGCATTCCGTAGCGCGCCATGAGTCGCTCGGCGACGATCTGCGGCGGCCGGAACGAGCGCTCGAGCGTGCCGACGTCGATCACCGCCAGTTCGCCGTCGCAGCGCACCACGACGCCCATCAGTACGCCGTCCACATCGAAAAGGCCGCCGCCGTACATCTGTTCGGACAGGGAGATGTTAGTGCGCAGCTCGGTCGCTTCAATCCCCTTGCAGGCGTTGCGCGCCGAGCCGAGGTACTGGCCGGCGGAATAGCTCAGGCGGCCGTCCTCGGTGCGCCAGGCGGCCATCGCCCAGCCCCCGGCGGTGAAAAACTCGGCGGAGTAACGGGGCGTGGCGCGCGGCGGCTCCTCCTCACTGGTTTCCAGCAACGCCGCCGGCAGGTTCGGGGCGACGCGCTCCGGCCAGACGCGCCAGTCGCGTTGCGAGGGGCGCACGGCGACGTCCTTGGCCGGGAAGCGGCAGGCGTCGCAGGCGGTGGCCAGGGCGCCGCCGTCCCAGACGATGGCCGAGCGGCCGGCCTTCTCCAGGCGGACGACGTGCGGCTCAATCCGCTGCGCCAGATCCGCGAAATACTGGGCCATATCTTCGACCGAGCGCCGCCGGGTCATACGTTGCAGGAACGGCCCTTCGGACGGTGCGCTGATGGCGACGCTTTCGGCGTCGTCATGAGGGCCGGGGCGCAGGGCTCCGCCGATCACCAGAATCCCCGCGGCGACCGCGGCGAGGACAAGAATGTAGCGTCGACGCTGCTCGGATTGCTTCATGATCGGGCGCCGGTCATCTGGCCCAAACGCCTTACGGTTCCATACAATGGGGCTCTGCGCTGATGTCCGTCATTGACCGTATCGAAGAGATGGTCCACCGCGAAACCCAGGCCTGGGATGAGAGCGATGTGGACCTGCTGTTGTCTCTGTTTCACCCGGATATGATCTGGATTTGGCCGGCGGATGGACACGTCGGCGATCTTCTGGCCTCCAAACTGCAAGTCGGCCGTTTTGACCCGGATCGCTGGCAGGCAGGCTGGAGCGGTATTTTCTCCTATGAGCTGCTGCGCAACAACCGCCGGGTTTTGTCGGTGACGGCCTCGCCCGAAGGCGACTCCGCGGTGGCCGTGGTGGACGTCGAGACAACCTGGCGCACTCCCCAGGGCCAAGCCGGTTGGAGCGGGCGCGCGACCAAGTGCTACGTTCGAGTGGGCGATGGTTGGAAGATGATCGCGCATATCGGGCTCTGACGTCGACCCTGCCGGTCTCTGATCGGATACGCTAGCCGGCCGGAGTGGCCGCGGCGCTAAGGCGCTCTTCCAGAGCGATCACCGCCAGCGCGACCGGCGTGGCGACGGCCAGCCAGAGCGCCAGCCACATCACCGCGTCCATGCCATGAGTGTTGGCCAACGGCGCCGCCGCGGCGGCGCTGGCGGCGCCCACCACCAGGGTCATCGCAAACGAAAACCGGAAGAGCCGTTCAGCCGGCGCGCCCGGCGCGTGCGAGGCGTACTCGAGCGTCAGCGGGTGCAGCGCGCCCATGCCCGCGCCCAGCATCAAGGCTCCGACAACGCCGCCAGAGGGATCCACCGAGTTCAGCAGGAAAAGGCAGCCCAACACCACGAAGCCGCTCACCACGACCGCTGAACGCGTGCGGCTGCCCAAAGCTCGCAGCCGCCCCGAATAGACGCGCCCGCAAGTCAGCGCAATCCAAAAGGCCATCAGCACGCCCAGGCTGCCGAGCGTGGTGATCTCGAACTGGCGCGTCAGATACAGCGCCAGCCAGCCGCCGAGCAGCCCGTGGCTGCCCGCTTGGATCAGCAACGTCAGCAGCAACAGCACCATGATGGGCGAGATCTTCACCGAACTCCACTGGATCTTGCCGGCGTCCTCGAAGACGATCTGCGGGCCGCGCCGGATGAGGTAGCCGAGCGCGAAGGCCGCCGCTGCGTACAGCAAGCAGAGGTTGCGCCATCCCAGGTTTTCGGCCAGGATCCAGGCGCTGAAGCACGCCGCGGCCGCGCCAAAACCAAAGAAGACGCCGCCCAGGTGCAGCAAAGCCGATCCGCGTCGACGCGTGAGCGCGCGCGAGAGCGTCTCGCCCGTGCCGGCGGCTATCAGTCCCGCGCCAACGCCCGCCAGTGCGACCGGGTAGATGAGCCAGCTTTCGCCATCGACCAGCGATAACAGAATCAGCGCTACGCCCAGAACGCCCGCGCCGGCGGAGGCGATGCCGCGCGCCGGCAGGCGGCCTTGGATGCGGATACGCGCGGCGACCACGGTCGCCAGCAACATCGCAGCCGCCATGGCCGCGAAACAGACGCCCGCGCCGATCACGTCCAAAGCCAGTCCCAGAGACCAGAGGGCGGGCAGAACGCCGGACGCTCCCAGGCACCCGCCCATCAGCAGCAAACCGATCATCGCAAACCGAACCTGCTGCGGTTCCGGCGTATGCCGCTCGAACGGGAGCGGGCCAGACTGATAAGGTGCACCCATCAACGCAATCTTAACAGTGGATCCAACGGCGGACTCTACGGGATTCCGGATACTGGATCCGTCTGGCCACAGAAGCGTAGCCTCCAAAGCGCCTGGAAGTGACGGAAGTCTCTTAACATCAATGAGTTGCTGCCCTGAGGAAGAGATTGGCCACTCGCATGCAAACCGAACAAGCAACACACAGGCATACCCCGGGCACAAACGTTGAGCGCCGCGACCGGAAACGGGCGGTCTCCGTAGGCAGGGGTTGACTCAGGGGTCTGTCAGTACTGTGGTATGTCCCGGCGTTCGTGGGGTTCGCCGGGACTTTTTTTATTCCATTCTTATGCCAAGGCCGCTTCGTAGGCCTGCCAGGCGCCTTCCGCGGCGCGTCGCCAAGTGAACTCAGCAGCGCGCTCGAGGCCTTGTTCGGTCAGTCGACGGCGCAGCGTCTCATCCGCAGCCAGGCGTTGGAGGCCGTCGCGGATGGCTTCAGGGTCCTCGGGGTTGACCAGCAGGGCCGCCTCTCCGGCCGCCTCGGGTAGAGCGGAACGGTCGGAGGTCAGTACCGGCAGGCCGGCGGCCATGGCCTCGAGCGCCGGCAGTCCGAATCCTTCTTCGAGGGAGGGGAACGCCAGCGCCGTCGCCGAGCGGTAGAGCGCCGCTCGCGTTGTGGAGTCGACGTAGCCGAGTCGTAGGATGCGGTCTCGAGCGCGGCTTCGGGAGACGCGCTCCTCGATGGCCTCGGCTCCAAAGCCGGCGCCTCCGGCCAGGACCAGCAAAGGGTCTCCCGGCAACTGCTCGAACGCCTCGGTCAGCCGGACGATATTCTTGCGCTCCTGGATGGCGCCGACATGCAGGAAGACTGTGCGGCCCTCCCAGCCCTGGTTGCGGCGGAACTGTTCGATGGCAGCGGGCGAAAGCGGCGCAGGCGGGTCCACGCCGTGCGGTACGACGCGAATGCGCTCGCGCGGATAGCCCAGTCGGTCGACGACCTGCCCGGCGGTGAACTCCGAGATCGCGATGATCAAGTCTGAGCGCGCCGCCGCATCGCGCGCCAGACCTGTGAACTTGCGCTGGAACTCCGGCGTCGAGTACTTGCCGGTCATCACGAACAGGTCGTGAAAAGTGGTGACGGCGCAACGCATCCTACCGGACGGCAGCCGCTGGTTGAGGCCGTGGAACAGCTCCGCGCGGCGTCCCGCCCACAGCGGCACGCGCCGGCAGTTGCCGGACGGCCGAGGCTCGCGGAGCGCGCGCAACCAGCGGTTGCTGCGGTAGGCCAGCAGGAAGCGGTCGTCGGGCCGCAGCGCGGTCAGCTCTTCGATCACGCGCCGCGAATAGACGCCGATGCCGGTGAGCTCCGCGCCCAGCGAGTAGGTGGCGTCGAGTGCGACTCTCACGGCAGCGCCTGTTCGAACCGCGCCAGCACGGCGGCGTCGGTTTCGCCTGGCGAGACGTCGATGACGGTTGACTGGCCCAGGCCGCTCGGGGTCCAGCGCCGGCGCATCCGGTCGGAGACGGCGCCGGCGAAGACGGTCACCCCACGCGTCCCCATCGCCGCCGCCAAATGGCCGAACGACGAGTCATAGCCGACGAAGAGGTCCGCCGCTGTCACGATTTCACCAAAGCCGCGGAACGATCCCTGGTGCACCAGGCCGTTGGTCGCGCGCACGCGCTCGGCCAACGGGGCGACGCGGGCGGCCTCTTCCTCGCCCAGGCCGCAGTCGAGCGCGATCCGGTAGCCGCGCTCGATCAGCGATTCCAGCGCGCGAGCCTCGAACGCCGCGCTGACCCGCTTGGAGGGGTTGCCGCCGAGTCCGAAGCTGACGGCCGCGAGCGGTCGCATCTCCACCGGCGTTTCGGCCTGCCGAAACGTCGTCCAGGGCAGCGCGCGGCGGTCGGTTTCACCCAAGAACGCGTCGAGCCAATCGGCCGTAACTTCAGCGAGCGGTTTGGAAGAATGGCCGCCGAAGGCCCGGCTGTCGAAGCTGAGGCGCAGTTCTCCGTCGGCCCCCAAGGGCAACAGGCCGAGCTGGGTCATGCGAGAGTCCGGATCCAGAATCAACAGACGTCCGTCGGACGCCGCGTCGCGCTCGCGCAGGGCGATCCTGAGCAGTTGCGGCCAGACCGCCAACCGCTGGCGCAGGGTTCCGCCGCGAGGGTAGGGCGCCGCCGCCGTCTGGATATTCTTGGCGCCGGCAAACAGGTCGGCGTTCTTGGGGCCGCCCACAAAAACGATCTCCGCGGCTGGAAAGCGATGCCGCAGCCCGGCAAGCGCCACGCTCGAGACTGCGATATCCGCTCCCAGCGTGACGCGCGACGGCACGAGAATGCGCTGCAGGCCGTTGAGGTCCGAGCGCTGCGGGGGAGGCGCCTGGGCGCGGCGCAACAGGTCTCGGGTGGAGCGCACGCCTACGAGCGTGAGCGCCTGGTCGAGCTCTTCGAAGCCGGGTTTGCGACGAACCTGCCCGATTAGCCGCGCGAAAAAGCCTCGATAGAGCGCGCTGTGGGCGGGCTCGAAACTGTCGGCCAGGGTCTCGACGATGTCGCGAAACAGAACCTTGGAAGCCGCGGCGGCGGTTGCATCGTCGTCTGAGGCGGCCAGGTCAATTAGCGCTTCCATGGCGCCGGAAGACTGGCCGCGGGTCAGTTCGTCGAGGCTGCGTCGCGCGAGCGCTGGTACATGCTCGGCGGTGGCGGGATCTGTCAACCCATCAGAATGCCGCACCCGGCGCCCGCGCCGCCAGCGCGCTCAAAAGTTCATCCCGTGCTGAGACTGCGGCGCGTCCATCGCCAGCTCGTCATAATCGCTCGTCGCGCGGTAGTCCTTGAGGCGGCGATAGAGCGTGGTGCGGCCGACGCCCAGCACCTGCGCGGCCGTGGTGACGTCGCCTTTGGTGAACTCCATCACGCGCAAGATATGTCGCCGCTCGATTTCGGCCAGCGGCAGCATCTCATCCGGCCACGGCCGTCGGGCCTCGGCTGCGTTCAGCAGGGGCGAGGGCAGGTCTTCGAAGCGCACCAGCGGGTTGGACTTCAGCGCCACCAGCCGGCGAACGGTGTTTTCGAGCTCGCGGACGTTGCCGGGCCAGTCGTAGGCCTCGAGAACCTCCATGATGTCGTCGGAGATGACCACCTCGTGGATTGCGTGCCGCTCGATGAACAGATCCACCAGGGGCCGGATGTCTTCGCGGCGTTCGCGCAGCGGCGGAATGCGCAACGTAATGACGTTGAGCCGGTAGTAGAGGTCTTTGCGGAAGCGGTGCTCCTTGACCTCGACCTCCAGGTCGCGATTCGTGGCCGCCAGGATGCGGACGTTGACCTTCACCGGCTTGACGCCTCCGATCGGCCGCATCTCGCCCTCCTGGAGCAGGCGCAGCAGCTTCGCCTGCACGTCGACCGGCAGCTCGCCGATCTCGTCCAAAAACAGCGTGCCTCCGTCCGCCGCGCGGACCAGACCCTGTTTGCTCTCGGTCGCTCCGGTGAAGGCGCCCTTCTGGTAGCCGAATAGCTCGCTCTCCATCAGCGAGCCGACCAGCGAAGCTGAATCGATCGGCAGGAAAACCTGGTCGCGCAGCTGGCTCGTAGTGTGCAGCGCCCGCGCCACCAGCTCTTTGCCTACGCCGCTTTCCCCTGTGATCAGAACAGGCGAGTCGTTCGTGGAAAGCCTGTGAATCTTGTCGAGCAATTCACGGATTGCCGGCGAATTCCCGACCATGCCGAAGTTGTCAGCGGCATGCCATTGCGTATGATTTGTCTGCAATGCGCCCCCTCCTTGTCACGACAAACAGTATATGCAATGTTTGGAACGTTTATTTGAAAATTACGCGGATTTTATAGGCAATAACCTAAATATAGTGTGAAGGCATCGCCTAGGAACCGGCGCAATCGGCGTCCGCAGTCCGCACCACGAATCCGGTGATGCGCTCGCGGCGGAGTTCGCTCAGCAGGACCTGGGCCTGGGCGTTGTTCAGGTTGCCGCCGACCGTAACGCGGTGTACGGTCCGGCCGTTGGAATCGCCGGAGAAGATCGAGACCGGGTAGGACGGCCGCAGCCTGGCAGCCAGCTTTTCGGCGTTGGCGAAATCGGCGAATGAACCGACCTGAACGGCGTGCGAGCCGGTCGCCAGACAGGGATCGTCGCTCGCAATGGGGGTCGCCGGCGAAGGGGCGGGGGACCCGGGCGCGGGCGAGGGAACAGGGGGCTCCGGCGCTGTGCGCGCCATCTCCGGCGTTCCGATCACCGTCACTTCCACCAGGGTGGTGCCGGGCCCGATCATCTCCAGACGCCTGGCGGCTTCGCGGGAGACGTCAATCAGCCGCTTCTTCACGAACGGTCCGCGGTCATTGATGCGCAGGTCGACGGTGCGGTTGTTGGCCAAATTGCGGACGCGCACGAGGGTATCGAACGGCAGCGACAGATGCGCGGCGGTGAGGCCGTCCATGTTGTAGACCTCGCCATTGCTGGTGCGACGTCCGTGGTAGGGGTGTCCGTACCAACTGGCTTCGCCGCGCTCTGTGGCGCCGATGCGGGCCGGCGTGGGCGCGGGCAGTTTCACGCGGCCCTTACCGCCGCACGAGGCCAACAGGATCGCTGTGAGAAACACCACTGGCCAAAGATGTTTCACACGGGCTATCTTACCCGGAAAATCGGCGTTGTGCTACGATCTCGCGTTCGAGCTGCGAGGCGGTGGGAGCGGATGCATGGCGGATGGGTCGAATCAACAAACGGGCGGCAACGGCTTGCTCCTGGCGCTGAGCGGGGTCAGTCTGGTCGTCTTCTTGGGGAGTTGGCTGGGCGGCATGGAAGCCTTGATCGGCCCCGGACTGGTGGCCGCTCTGGCGCTGTTCGCCGTCTACTGCCAGACCAATGAGAAACTGCATGTTTTCACCTTCACGTTCTGGGTGCTGGCCGGCGTGGCCGCGGCGATGTTTTACCCGGCGCTGTTCGACACCTGGGGCGGCTTCAAGCTCAACCGGCTTTCGGTCCCGCTGATCCAGATCATCATGTTCGGCATGGGCGCCAGCCTGAGCGTGGCGGACTTTCTGGGCGCGCTCAAGATGCCCAAGGCCGTCCTGATCGGCATGTTTCTGCAGTTCACCGTGATGCCTTCGCTGGGCTGGGCGGTGGCGACCGGCTTTGGATTCGAGCCCGAGGTCGCAGCGGGCATCATCCTGATCGGCGCCTGCTCGGGCGGCGTGGCTTCGAACGTCATGGTCTTCCTGGCAAGGGGCAACGTGGCGCTGTCGGTGACGATGACGGCCTGCTCCACGCTGATAGCGCCGGTGATGACGCCGCTGGCGATGAAAGTGCTCGCCGGGCGGCTGATCGAGATCGATTTCTGGACGATGATGCTGTCGATCCTCAACATGGTCATCATTCCGATTGCGGGCGGCCTGATCGCCAACAAGATCCTGCAGCGCAAGCGGCCGCCAGGCGAGTTCGTCAAGTTGATCATCCCGATGACGCTGGTGATCGCCGGCGGCGTCGCCGCGGTGACCGCCGCCGGGCAGGCTCTGGCGGGACAGCCGGTTGGCGAGGGGCTGCTCGAACAGGCGTCGATTCTGGCCGCCGTCACCGTGGCGGTGGGCTTCTTGTTCAATCAGTTACTCGCCGGGCATCGCGATCTGTTCGACAAGGTCTTGCCGGTGGTCTCGATGGCGGCTATCTGCTTCATCATCGCGATCATCGCGTCCGGCTCACGCAACGAGTTGATCAGCATCGGGCTGCTGCTGCTGCTGGCCAGCCTGATCCACAACCTTGCCGGCTACCTGCTGGGTTATACGCTGGCCGGCGTGGTGGGGCTGCCGGAGACCGATCGGCGGACGGTGGCCTTCGAGGTCGGCATGCAGAACGGCGGCATGGGAGTCGGGCTTGCGCTCAACGTGCTCAAGAGCAGCGCGGCGGCGCTGGGTCCGGCCGTGTTCGGCACCTGGATGAACATCACCGGATCGACGTTGGCGTCGTGGTGGCGCGAGCGGCCGCCGGACGGAACGCCGGCCGTCTCCGAGGGGACCCGCAGCGTGAAGGCCGGCGTCTGACGATTTTGGACCGGGATGAGCGATTCATGCGGCGAGCGATCGAGCTTGCCGACGCCGCCGCCCGCCAGGGCGAGACGCCGGTGGGCGCGCTGGTCGTGCTGGGCGACGAGGTCTTGGGCGAAGGCGGCAACCGTCCCATCGCCGCCCACGATCCGACCGCGCATGCCGAGATCGTAGCCCTGCGCGCCGCCGCCGCACGCCTCAACCACTGGCGGCTGGACGACTGTACGCTCTACGTCACGATGGAGCCGTGCGCGATGTGCGCCGGCGCCATCGTCAACGCGCGTATCCGGCGGCTGGTCTTCGGCACCCGCGACCTGCGGTTCGGCGCCGTGCGCAGCAAATTCCGTTTGGCGGACTCTGAGCTGTTGCACCACCGGGTCGAGGTCGTGGAGGGCGTTTTAGCGGCGGAATGCGTCGAGCGTCTGCGACGCTTTTTTGAGGAATTGAGAGACAAGAAGCCCTGAACCCGTCTCACGCTCAAGCGACGGCGCATTGCGGTTGCCGGATGAGAATTGGCGCTCTCGCCGAAGGGCCGGAAGGGGCAGGGAGCCGGCCCTTCGCGAGCCGGCTCCCCCTGATTCGCCGAGATGGTTTCGTCGCTGCGACCGGGCCTACTCGTCGCCGCCGGAGAGCTGCTGCGAGAGGTAGAGGCCGAGGCCGATGTCATCGATGGCTTGCAGCTGCGCTTCGAGCCAGTCGACGTGCTCTTCTTCGTCCACGAGGATCTTCGCGAACAGCTCGCGTGAGCCGTTGTCGCCCGCCGCGATGGCGTCGGCGATCGCGGCGTTGAGCTGCGCGACGGCCTCGAGCTCGAGGTCGAGGTCGCTTTCGAGTTGGGACTTCACGTCCTGCCCGACCTTCATCGGGTTCAGCGAACCCATGTCGGGAACGCCGTCCAAGAAAAGAATCCGCTCGATGACCCACTCAGCGTGGTGCATTTCCCCAATGGATTGCTTTTTCTCGTAGGCGCCCAGCTTGCCGTAGCCCCAGTTTTCCTGCATCTCTGCGTGGATGAAGTACTGGTGGATCGCGGTAAATTCAGCGCGTAGGGTCTCATTCAAACGGTCGATGATTTTTGCGTCGCCTTTCATGGGTCTCCTCGAAGCTATCTATTGTAACGCCTAGCCGGTTTGGCGACGGCTGCGATACTGAAGGGAGCCGATGGCGCACCTGCTGAGACGACCGGCCGCAGTGCTGGCGACGCTCGGATTGTCTGTGTTCGCCAGCGGCGGGCTGCGCGCCGCCGGTTCGATTCCGCCCGGACCAAATCCAACCGAACAAAAGGAACTGCTGGCTGACCTCGAAGCCTTTGAGGCTGAGCGTTCCGCCTTCCGCCGGCTGCTGCCGGGGGAGCAGGGAATGACCGCGGAATCGGTCGCCGCTTACTACCAGGCGTTATTCTTGGCCAGCCAGTCTTGGGTCCGGCGCTGGCCGCGCCGCGAGTTCGCCTGGCGGGCTCGGCTGGAGGCGCTGCTGGGGCTGGTGGAGCCGGCCCCGGAGGCCGCCCGCGAGGCGGCTGTCGGGGCCGTCGAGACGCTCCGGCATCCCGACAACGTCGTCTACCCGGAACCGACCGAGTTGCTGGCTGCGCGCGCGCTGGTCCGGCACCGCGCGGACTTGCCGCTCGCACGGGACCTTGCCCGGCGAGCGCTCGCCAAGAAGCTGGAGTTCCTGGGCCGCTTGGAAGCGGCTCGGCCGGGGGAATCGTTCGATGAGCGGCGGCGGCGTTGGCGCTGGCGGACGGCGCTGGTGCGCGTCGAGGCGGCGGAGGCCGAGGGCGACACGAAGGCTTGGCAGACGGCGCTGGAGGAGTTGGAGGCGGCGGCGCCGCGGAAGCCGTGTTCTTCCCAGTCGCCGCCGTCAGGTCGCGTTTCTTGCAAGGCCTCCTCCCCGGAAAACGCCCGCCAGACGGCCATCGAGTACTCCGCCGGGCAACTCGAGCTCCACCGGCAGCGCGCCCGCTTCGCGCGGGCTCTGGGAAATCAGGCGGCAGCGCTGGGCGAACTGCTGCGCGCAGTCGAGCTTCGCCCGGCGTTCCGCAGCAAGGTCGAGCCGCCCGCAAACCAGGCCGCCATCGACGAGGCGCGCGCCGGCTGGCTGGCGGACGGGCGGTCGCAGCAGGACTGGGACGCCTGGATCGAGCGCAGGAAAGGCTACCCCATTCCCCGCGCAATGCGCTAGAAATAGAGGCTGGAAGGCCTTGAATGTTCCGGCTCGCCCTCCTCGGGACCGTCCTGCTGACGGTGACGGCTGTAGGCTTTGCCGCTGAGCCGGAGCCGAAGCTGGCCCCGGTCATCGCCGAAGGAGGCGTGGTCAACGCCGCCGGCTTCGCCTTGAGCCCTGACGGCTACGTCGCACCCGGCTCCATCATCTCCATCTTCGGCGTCGACCTGGCGCCCATCGAGCGCGCCGTGCACGCCGGGGACCTGATTGGCTCGAAACTCCCCAAAATTCTAGCCGGCGTCGAAGTGCAGATCAACGGACTTTCGGCGCCGCTTTTTTATGTGTCGCCCGGGCAGGTCAACTGTCAGACGCCGGTGGAAATCCGGCCGCGGGAGGCTCCTTACGACCTGCGCGTGGTCTTCAATAACGAAACCAGCGCGGCGTTTCCGTTGCGCGTCGGGCCCGCGGCGCCGGGGCTGTTTCCGGTGGTGGCGCACCAAGACTTCACGCTGGTTGGGAGCGGGAAAGGGGAGACGCCTGCTGAGCCCGGCGAGCTGATTCTTCTTTTTGGGTCGGGTTTTGGGCCGACGTCGTTGCCGCTGGCCAGCGGGCAGTTCGCCGTTCAGCCGGCGCCGCTGGTCCTGCCCGTGCGCGTTCTGATCAACGGGCAGGCGGTGTCGCGCGACGCGATCCTTTATGCCGGCGTTGCTCCCGGCTTCGCGGGCCTCTACCAAGTAAACGTCTACCTGCCGGCGGACTTGAGCGGCCCCGAGGCCGAGGCGATCGTCGAAGTCGGCGGCATACCCTCGCCGGTCGGGGTTCCCATCGCAGTCAGCTCTCAACAATGAGACCGAGATTTGCTGCAACCCCGCGCCGCTTCGAGCCGTATCTAAAGGCAAAGTTCGCCTGGGAGTACAATCAGGGTGGGATGGTCGGAGGCCCGCCGGCCGGGGAAAGATCATGCGTTATTTGTTGTCAGCCTTGCTAGCCGTCGCCACGACCACTCCCTTGCTGGCGCAAGGAGGCTTTCGGACGATCGATGAGCCGCCCGCTGAAGATCCGGCCGCGCTCGAAGAGATGATGACTATTCCGCGCGGCACCCGCGTGCCGCTGATGCTGCTCAACAGCATTAGCACCAAGCATGCCGCACCGGGAGATTTGGTCTATCTGGAATCGGTCTATCCGGTGGTCGTCGACGGGCGCGTCGCCATCCCTCCCGGCACCTACATCTCCGGCAGCGTTACCCAGGCGAAGCGGCCCGGCAAGGTCAAGGGCAAGGGCGAACTCTACCTTCGTTTCGAGCAGATGATCCTGCCCAACGGCGTGATTCGCGACCTGATCGGGCGCGTCGGCTCGCTCGACGGCCGTTCGCCGGAAAGCTTTGACCGCGAGGAGGGCAAGATCGGCAGCGAAGGCGGCGCCGGACGCGATGCGCGAACGGTGGGCGAATCCACCGCCGCCGGCGCCTCGATCGGCGTGATCGCCGGCGCGGCCAGCGGCAGCACGGGCATGGGCCTGGGCATCGGCAGCGCCGCCGGCGCCGCGGCCGGGCTGGCCGGCGTGTTACTGACCCGTGGTCCCGAAGCGATCCTCGAGCGCGGCTCGCAGATCGATATGGTGCTCGACCGCGACCTCGACTTCACCGAAGACGAACTGACGTTCGACAACGCCCTGCGCCATCCGGGCGGCTCTCCGAACGCCGGCCCTGGGCCGGATCCCAACCGCAACCGCCAGGGCAACGGCGGCATCCGCGGGCGGCGCTTCCCGCTCTAATTGCTAGGTTTGCGCACCGCTCTGGTAGAATCAAAGCCGCCAGTCGCACGCGGTGGAGCGCAAGAGCCAAAATTTTTCGCTGGTGGTCTCGGGGATCCTGTTCCTGATTCTGCTGGTCCTTTCCTTTTGGCAAACCTCGTTTGATTTTGGAGAATTCCGGCCGGAATCTCCCACCGCCACCTTCGTCCTCTGGGGCATCTCCACCATCGTCATCCTGGGCGTGCTCACGCTCGGGTTCCTGCTGTTCCGGACGCTGCTGAAGCTCTATGTGGAGCGCAAACGCAAGCAGCCCGGCTCGAAACTGAAAACGAAGTTGGTGGCTGGGGCCCTGGTGGTCTCGCTGTTGCCTGTGGTCTGCATGGTGGTGTTTTCTTTCAAGATCCTCAACCGCACGCTTGACAAGTGGTTCAGCTATCCGACGAAAGAGATCCTCGAAAGCTCCGAAGCGGTATCGAACAGGCTGAACGAGATCATGATCCACAAGACGGAGACCGACGCGGCTTGGCTAGCCTCGTTGCCCGTCGTCGCCCGCGCCCTGGGCGCCGCCGGCAGTCCGGTCGACGATCGGCCCGAGCGGCTTGAAGAGACCGTGCGGCGCGTGGGTGCGGAATACGTCGCCATCGTTCCCGCAGATTCGACCGAGCCGGTCTGGGAGGTCCGCAGCACGTCGCTGGTGAAGGGCCCTGTGGCGTGGAAGCTGCCTACCGCCGAGTCAGAGAATCTCACGTCCGGCATCGCCCAGGAGATCGTCTGGGCGTCGGCGCCGGTGATGGACGGCGAGACGCAGATCGGCCGCCTGATCGTCGGTTGGCCGATTCCGCGCGACATCCTCGAGCGCCAGCAGCACATGGCCAGCAACCTCGACCTATGGGCCTTCTACGAGGGGCAACGACGCGAAATTCGCTATTTCTACCTTGCGATGCTGGCGCTGATTACGGTCTTTGTTCTGTTTGTCGGCGTTTGGCTATCACTCTTTGTATCCAAGCAGATCCTGACGCCTATTGAAGCATTGCTCGAAGCGACGTCCGCTATTTCGGAAGGCCGTCTCGACCACCGCATCGACACACCCGGCATGGATGAGATCGGCGGCCTGATCAACAGCTTCAACCAGATGACGCGCGATCTCGAAGAGCGCACCCACGCGTTGCAGCGGAGCAACCGCGAACTCGGCCAAGCCAACGCCGAGATCGAATCGCGCCGGCGCTTCATCAACGCGATCCTCGAAAACATCACTCCGGGCGTGGTGTCGATCACCGAAGAGGGCGAAGTCCTCAAGTCGAACTCATCGGCGGGCAAGATTTTCCCAGAGATCCAGCTCAACGGCTCAATTTTTGAATTGTTTGAGGGCGAAGACCTCAAGGAACTCCGCTACCTGCTCAACCGCGCCCGCCGCATCGGTTTGGCGAGCCGCGATTTCGAGATGGAGCGTGGGGGCCGCATTCTCCACCTGACGGTGACCGTGTCGGCGCTCGAGCGGCAGACGCCGGACCGCTCCGGCCGCCCGTCGCGCTTCGTGCTGGTGCTGGAAGACACCACGGAACTGCTGCGCGCGCAAAAAACCGCCGCCTGGAACGAGGTCGCCCGCCGGGTGGCGCACGAAATCAAGAATCCGCTGACGCCGATTGCGCTCTCGGCCGAGCGAATGGCGCGCCTGCTCGAGCGTTTCGACCCGAACGCCAACGCGGCCGAACGCGAGGATCTGCGGCAGCGCTTCGTGCGCTCCACGGACACCATCCAGCGCGAGGTCGAGTCGTTGCGTCGGTTGGTGGACGAGTTTTCGCAGCTGGCCCGCTTCCCGCGCGCCCACCCGCAAAGCTGCGATCTCAATCAGGTCATCTCCGAGGCCCTGCACGTGTTTGAAGGGCGATTGGAGAACGTCGAACTGTCGGCGCGCCTGGACCCGGGCCTGCCGCCCGCCTGGATCGATCCCGAGCAGTTCAAGCGCGTGGTCATCAATCTGGTCGACAACGCCGCCGAGGCGCTCGAGGGCTGCTGGGTGCGCGAGATTACGGTTGAAACCGCGCCGGGGACGCTGCCGGACACGGTCGAGCTGGTCGTCAGCGACACCGGACCGGGCATCTCGGCCGAAGACAAGGAGAAACTCTTTCTGCCTTACTTTTCCACCAAGAGTCGCGGCACGGGCCTGGGCCTGGCCATCGTCAGCCGCATCGTGACTGATCACGGCGGCTCGATCCGGGTTGAAGACAAACGGCCCACCGGCTCACGCTTCATTGTGGAGACGCCGGTTGCTGAGCCTGTGCTGGCGGGTGTGACCACGTGAGCTTGACCAAGATCCTCGTCGTCGACGACGAGCCGGGCATTCGCCAAAGCCTCTCGGAGGTTCTCGAAGATGAGGGGTACGCCGTTAGCGCCGTCGGGAGCGGGGAAGAGTGTCTCGAAGAACTCGAGCGGCAGACCTACCCGCTGATCCTGCTCGATATCTGGCTGCCCGGCATCGACGGGCTCGAAACGCTCGAGCGCATCCGAGATCTCGATTCGTGGCGCCGGCCCGTCGTCGTCGTCATCTCCGGCCACGGCAATGTGGAGACGGCAGTGCGGGCGACCAAGCTCGGCGCCTTTGACTTCCTCGAGAAGCCGTTGTCGTTGGAGAAGGTGACCTTGGCGGTTCGCAACGGCCTCGAACACCGCAAGCTCGAGCGCCAGAACGAGGACCTGCGCCGCCGGGTCGAGCCGCTTTACAAGATCCTCGGCTCGAGCGTGCCGATGAAGGCGGTTCGGCAGCAGTTGGAGTTGATGGCGCCGACCGACGGGCGCGTGCTGATCTACGGCGAGAGCGGCGTCGGCAAGGAGCTGATCGCGCACGCCATCCACGCTCACAGCCTGCGTGCGGACGAGCCGTTCATCGAGGTCAACTGCGCTGCGATCCCCGAAGAACTCATCGAAAGCGAACTTTTTGGACACGTCCGCGGCTCGTTCACCGGAGCGCGCGAAGACAAGGTCGGCAAGTTCCAGCAGGCCCACGGCGGCACGCTGTTTCTGGATGAAGTCGGCGACATGAGCCTCAACACGCAGGCGAAAGTGCTGCGGGCGCTCGAAGAGCAGCGCTTTGAACCGGTCGGCTCCGGCAAGACGGTGCAGGTGGATGTCCGCGTGATCGCCGCCACCAACAAGGACCTCGAAGACGAGATCGCCGGCGGAAACTTTCGTGAAGACCTGTTCTATCGTCTGAACGTCATTCCGTTCTTCGTGCCGCCGCTGCGCGAGCGTGAGGAAGACATTCCGGTGTTGGCCGAGCACTTCCTCAACGAGTTCTGCCAGGCCTACGGGCGCCGCAAGAAAGCTCTCACTCCCGGCGCCCTGCGCGCGCTGACGGACTACCCGTGGCCGGGCAATGTGCGCGAGCTGCGTAACTTGATGGAGCGCATTGTGATCCTCTATCCGCAGGAGACGATCGATGAGGGCCTGCTGCCGCTGCCCGGTGCCCGGCGTTCCTCGGTGCGCAAACCCGAGTCGGGTCGCTTCCGGACGCTCGACGAGGCGCGCAAGGCCTACGAGCGCGACTACGTGCTCAAGACGCTCGACGCGCAAGGCGGCAATATGACGAGGACGGCGGAAACTCTCGGCTTGGAGCGCAGCCACCTTTATCGCAAAATGAAGGCGTTGGGCATCGATCCGACCGCGCCGAAACCATAGGCTTGAAGCAGCCGTCCTGTGGGGTTAGGGTGGGATGAGTCGAGAGCGAGGAGAGCCATGACTTCAAGCAGAAATCAGCCCTTATATCAAAGCGGAATTCTGGCGTTGGTCGCCATGTTGGCGCTTTCCGCTGTTGCCGTACAAGCGGCTACCGAGCGCAAACCAATCAAGCCCGGCTTCAACCTGTTTTCCAAAGAGCAGGACATCGCCATGGGCCAGGAAGCCGCCGTCGAAATCGAAAAAGAGGTTCAGGTCGTCGAAGACCGGGAGCTGACGGCCTACATCGAAAGGATCGGCAAAAAGCTCGCGCAGAACTCGCAGGATCCCACCTATCCCTTTGTTTTCAAAGTGGTTGCGGATGGAGCGATCAACGCCTTCGCGCTGCCCGGCGGCCCCATCTACATCCACACCGGATTGATCACGGCGGCCGACAACGAGGCTCAGGTTGCCGGCGTGATCGGCCATGAGATCGGCCATGTGGTCCTCAGGCATTCGACCAACCAAGCCTCGAAGGCATCCCTGTTTCAACTGCCGGCGATGCTGGCGGCGGGCATGCTCGACAAGAAAGGCGGCATGCTGGCGGCGCTGGGACAGGTCGGTCTGGGGCTCGGTTTGAACTCGGCTTTGCTGAGTTATTCGCGGAAAGCTGAGCATGATTCCGACATCGTCGGCGCCCGAATGCTGGCGCAATCCGGCTACAGCCCGGTGGAGATGGCGACGTTCTTCCAAAAACTCGAAGAGGCAGGCGGGGGAGGGGGACCGCAGTTTCTCTCCAGCCACCCGAACCCCGGCAATCGCGTGGAGTACGTGACCGAGGAGATCACCGGCTACCGCAACTCGACGGAGTACATCACGAACACGCCCGAGTTTTCCAAGATGAAGCAGCGCGCCATGCGCGTGACGCCGTCGAAGAAACCCGCCACCAGCAGCGGCGACGGCGGCGGCCAGGCGGCCGGCGTGGTGAACGGCGTCTATCAGGGCGACGGGTATGCGTTCCAAGTGCCGGCCGGCTGGCAGGCGCGTCCATCTCAGGGCGACCCGGGTATGGCGGCGTTGCCGGCGAACGGCGTGGTGGGCGAAGGCATCGCGCGCGGCATCCTGGTGGGATTTTCCCAGGCCGACGGCTCGAACCTGCAGCGCTCGACCGACAAGCTGCTCGATACGCTCAAGAGTCAGAACAAGGGGCTCCAGCTCATGTCCGGACAGCGCCAGGGCGTGAAGGTCGACGGCGCGCCCGGCGAGAGTCTTTTCCTCGAAGGCCCGTCGCCGATCAGCGGCCAGCGCGAGTACGTTTGGCTGGTGACGGCGCTGCACCCGTCGAAAGGACTCTTCTACATGGCGATGATTTCGCCGACCGGGGAGTACGAGCAGCTGCGGGGGCGGTTTGAAGACGCGGTCCGGACGATCGACTTGAAGTGATTGGTGCTAATTGACTTGGACGCACCCGGCTGCATCGGCTGGGTTCGTGGGGTCACCATTCGAGGGCTGCTGGGAGCGAGCCCGCCGGGCTGATGCGCACCGTTGTGCGATAGCCGATTGCTGGAATCGCTTCATCGTGGACGAATATTTGCACGACGCTTCCGCGTATGTGGACTTTGGACCGGCCCTGCTACGAGTCCCGATTCCGCAGGCCCTGGAAGTCTCTGACCAGCGCCCACATCACATACAGCCCGCAGGCGATGCAGGCCAGGCACGAGGCGATCAATACGATTCCCATCAGCGATTCCTCCCGCTCAGCGCCGCCGCCAGCCCGTAGGCCGCCAGGTTCGCCAGCATTCCCGCCACCAGCGAGGGCACTCCGTAGGGGTTCTGCAAGCCCCATTCCCAGACGCCCGTGCCGATCACGCCGCCCATGATGCCGGCCACTCCGCAGACCTTGGGCGCATTGCGCCACAGCAGGCCCAGCACCAGCGGCGGCACGATTGTCGGCGCCCACAGCGTATACACGAACACCAGCGCTTCCACCAGATTCGGCACCCGCAGGGCGAAAACGATCGCCATCAGGCCGATCACCACCACGATCCACTGGCTGTACTTGAGCAGCGTCTCCGTCGACGCCTTCGGCCGAAAATGCTGGTAGATGTCGACCGAAAACGCCACCGACGCGCTGTGCAGGCAGCTGTCCTGCGAGCTCATGATGATGCCGAAAATGCCGGCCAGCGCCAGCCCCAGCACACCCACCGGTAGAAAATGCTCCATCGTCTTCAAAAAGACGGTATCGCCGGCGAGGCCCGGCAGCGTCGCGCCGCCGATGACGCCCACCGAGACCACCACGAACATCCACGGCAACCCGAACAGGCCCGCCGCAATGAAGCCGCTGCCGGCGTCCTCGGGAGTCTTGGCCGACAAGGCCCGCACGCAGTAGGGCGGCAGCAGCATCTCGCCGAAGAAGAACGAGATGATCAGGCCGATCAACTCCGCCGTCGGGTAGGTTCCGGTGAACGACAGCTGCGTCGCCGGAACGGTTGCCGCCAGGGCGGAGAAGTCCAGCGCGTAGCCGGAGAAGAAGATGATCAGCGGGATCGTGCAGGCCAGCGCGGCGAACTGGATGGCGTCGGTGAGGATGATCGTCTTCACGCCGCCCCAGGCCGCGTAGGCGATCACCGGCAACGTTCCGACGATGATGACCGTATCGACCGGGATGTCCGTGAAGGCCGACACCACTTCGCCAAAACCGCGCGCGATGAGTCCCACCACGAACGACATGAACAGGAATGACAGCACCCCGGTGAACAGCCGCGCCATCGGGCCGTAGATCTCGCCCATGACATGGCCCACGCTGTGGCAGTTGGAGAAGCCGCGCAGCTTGGGGGCGACGAAGCGGCCCATCACGATGGTCTGCAGCGGCACCATCACGGCGATCAGATACCAGACATAGCCGAACTCAGCCGCATTGCCGGCGATGCCGAGCGTGTAGGCCGGGCCGATATAGGTGGCGCCGAGCGTGGCGAAGACGATGCCGCGCGGGATGTCGCGCGAGCCGACGGTGAAGTCGTCGAGCAGGCGCGTGCGGCGGGCTTTGATGGTGATGAAGACCAGCGCGCCGATGTAGAGGGCTACGACGGCCCAGTCGAGGAATTGCATGGCGGCCGCCCTAGAAGTCGCCCGGAACGTCGACTCGACAGTCGACGCGGCTCGCCTGGAGGCGCGCGCTACGAGGGCGGGCCTCCAGGTACAGTTTGGTCCTAAACCTCATCGGGGATGATGTAGGGCGCGCGGCCGGAGCGCTTCGAGATATCGTTCGCGATGGGCGAATTGGGGAATTTTTCCGTCGAGGGGTCGAACTCGAGTTCGCCGCCCACGCGGTAAGCGGTATTGCCCAGGTGGCACAGCGCCGTCGACAGCCGCGTCTCGCGGATTTCGGCGTTGAGCAGGCTGCGGTCGTGGGCGCGGACCGCCTCCACCCAGTTGGCGTAGTGGTCCGCGTTGGGCAGCGGATCGACCGGCGCTTCGGGCTCTTTGTTGCGGCCCAGGGTGATCTGGAAGTCGCCGTTGGCCGCGATTTGCATGTGACCTTTGGAGCCAAAAAAGTCCCAGCGCATCGGCTCGGATGTGTAGAGGCCGCGGATCTCGCCGACAATGGCCGTGCCGTCGGGATACTCCCAGCGCACGTCCTGAGTGTTGGGCGTCTGGCCCTGGTCGTCGTAGCCGTAGCGGCCGCCCCACGAGGTCACCCGCGTCGGCAACTCCTTCTGCATGCCCCAGCGTGAGATGTCGACCAGGTGGATGCCGTTGTTGCCCAGCTCGCCGTTGCCGAAATCCCAGAACCAGTGCCAGTTGTAGTGCACCAGATTGCCGTGATAGGGCTGCTCGGGCGCGGGGCCGAGCCATAGATCCCAGTTCAGCCAGTTCGGCGGCGGCTCTTCGGGCTTGAAGCCGATCGAGTCGCGGCGGCCCGGGAAGAACCACTTCGCCAGGTAGATGTCGCCGATCTTGCCGTCGTGCAGCAGCTCGACCGCGCGCCGGAACTTGCCGTCCGAACGCCGCTGGGTGCCGCCCTGCACGATGCGGTCGTACTTGCGGGCGGCGGCGACGAGTTGATGGCCCTCGAATAGATCGTGCGAAACCGGCTTTTCGCAGTAGACGTGCTTGCCGGCCTGCATGGCCCAGATGGCGGTGAGAGTGTGCCAGTGGTTGGTGGTGGCCACGACCACGCCGTCGATGTCGGGCATGTCGAAGGCCTCGCGCATGTCGGCGGTGGTGCGCGGGCTGTTGCCGTTGTTCTGCTTGATCCAGCCGGCGGCCTCCTCGGCGCGGTTGCCGTCGGGGTCGACCACGGCGCCGATCTCGAGGCCCGGGACCTTGGAGAAGGCCTTCATCAGCTGTGTGCCGCGCCCTCCCATGCCGACGATGGCGATGCGGACCTTGTCGGGCGATTGGGCCGAGGCGAGCGCCGACGAGCCGAGCGCGGCGGCGGAAGCGGAGAGAAAGTTGCGGCGGTTCACTGCGGGCAATCTTAGCAAGACTCCGCGTGCTGACGCGCGCGGCGCCGTCCCGCTACACTGGGCGTTCGTTTCGAACCAACCCCATTAGCAAAGGAGACCCTATCTGATGTCTGAAGTCCTCACCGGCTCACAGTTCAAGGAGCAGCTTCGCTCCGGACAGCCCAAGTTCGGCTTGTTTATCAACTCACACAGCCCGACCGTCACTGAGCAACTCGCCCACTCCGGGTATGACTGGCTGCTGATCGATACGCAGCACGGCCCGATGGACAGCATTACGCTGTCGGCCATGCTCGCCGCGGTCACCAGCGGCGGCGCCAAGTCGATGGTCCGCGTGGGCGGCGCGCATGACCGCTCGGGCATTCAGCAGGCGCTGGACTTGGGCGCGGACGGCGTCCTGATCCCCTACATCAACACCGCCGAAGAGGCTCGCCATGCGGTGAGCTGCTGCCGCTACCCCACCGCCGGAACCCGCTCGGTCTACTTCCCGCAGCGCTGCACCAACAAGGCCGGCCTGCTCGGCTATGTACCCAACGCCAACAAAGAGATCGTCGTGGCGTTGCAGGTGGAGACCGCTTCCTGCATCCAGAACATCGAGGCCATCGCGGCCGTCGACGGCGTGGACTTGCTCTTCCTGGGCCAGAACGACTTGTGCATGTCGATGGGATTGTTTGAGAAGTACGTTTTTCCGGAGATGTACACTTCTCCCGAATTGGGCGCGGCGACGACCTCGTTGATCGAGGCGGCGCAGAAGCACGGAAAGATTCTGGGGCTGTTTTTGTTCGGCACGGATCGCGTGGGTGAGTTCCTCGACAAGGGCTTCACCTTCATCTCGATCGGCAATGACCTGCATCACGTGCTTACCCAGGCCGGGGCCTACGTGCAGAACATGGAAGCTATTGCCAAGGAGAAGGGCAAGAGCTGGACGCGGCGACCGACGGCGTTGGTGTAGCTTCGTTTATCAGTCTTGCCAGAGGGGGCCGGTGCACCGGCCCCCTTTTTCGTTCGGTAGTGAACTTTATGCCTCCAACATTTGGCCGTCGGCGAGCAGGCGCTCGCGGAGGTCCGTGTAGGGCAGATCCTGTACCGCGATTCCCCCATCGATGGCCATTGCCGCCGCCGTGGCCGCCGACTGGCCCAGGATCATGAACACCGGTTCCATGCGCACCGAGCCGAAGGCGATGTGGCTGGCTGAGACGCACACCGGGACCAGCAGGTTCTCCACCTCTTCTTTCTTCGGCGTCAGCGAGCCGTAGGAGATCTTGTACGGCCCGGGTAGCTTCACGCCGACATCTCCCTCGTTCTGTACGAAGCCTTCGGGCGTGACGTAGCGCTGTACGTGGTGCGAGTCGGCCGTGTAGGAGCCCATGCCGACCGAGTCGGGCGTGTCGCGCTCGCCGGTGCAGTCGAGCTCGGTCATCACGTAGGGGCCGATCATGCGGCGCGACTCCCGCACGTAGATCTGGTGCGGCCAGTTGTCGGTGTCGACGAACTCGTCCTTCGCCAGCCCGCACTTCGACATTTCGGTGCGGAACCTTTCGGGCACGCGCTCGTCGTTGGCCAGGAAGTAGAGCCAGCCCTTCTGGTACTGGATGTGCTCGTCGAGGATTTCCTGGCGGCGGGCGTAGTCGGCTTCGGGATAGTCGTAGTTCATCCCGATGTTGTCGGTGGAGAAGGGGCCGTGGTTGTTGGTGTCGGTTTTGCCGTTGGGAATGGGGTCGAACTTCCCAAAGACCTCGTCCCAGCCGGCTTCGAGCACGCGCGCGAGCAGTTCGTACTGGTTGGGGTCGTAGCCGGCGGGCTTTTCGAACGGGACGCGGTTCTCTTCCACCTGCGTCAGGCACATGCGGTAGCAGTAGGCCTGGATGCGGTCGTCTCCCTCGCCGTTCTCGCCCGGATCTTCGCCGTGGACGCGCGGCACGAGCCCGCTGGAGGGATCGCCGGGTACGACGTAGGGGCTGATGGTGTTTTCCGGAAAGAAGTGGCGATGGTGACGCACGTCTTTCTGCACGCCGTTGGTGCGCTCGCCGTAGACGGAGTTGCCTTCGCGGCCAACGTGGAAGCTCACCTTGGCCGCAGCCATCAGGTCGCCCTCGTAAGTGGCGTCGAGGAACATGCGTCCGCTGTAGCGCTTGCCGCTGAGCGTGCGGAAGGCCTGGATGCGGCCGTTTTGCATCTCGACGCCCTGCTCGGATCGGTCGAGCCACTCGTCGCGGTGCACGGGGATCTGGAATTCCTGGACCAACTCCTCATAGACGGCTTCGGCGACGTGGGGTTCGAATATCCACTGGGTGCGGTTCTCGCCGTCGATGGCGGGCGTGCCTTGGCCTTTGTTGCCGTACTCCTCGCGCGACTGCCAGCGCCAAGTTTCGGGTTCTTGGTAGCGCCGCCAGATGCGGTGGTAGAAGTCGCGCGCGAGGCCGCCGATGACCTCCTTGCGCCCGGAGTCGGTCCAGCCCAGGCCTCCGGCGGTGAGGCCTCCGAGGTGCTTTTCCGGGGCGACGACCACGACGGACTTGCGCATCTTGGCGGCCTGGACAGCGGCAATGACGCCGGCTGACGTTCCGCCGTAGATGACGATGTCGTAGTCCGGCTGCGGCTCCTTCGAGCAGGCGGCCAAGAACGCGGTGGAAGCGAGGAAGGTGCGTCGATTCATGGAAGTGTTTCCTTTGGCTGGTGGCGCACAGCCCCAGCTGTGCCGCGTCGAGGCCGACCTCGACGCCCAAGCGTCGACGTGGGGCGTCGACGCGGCACGCGTGGGCGCGCGCGCCACGTTACCTGCCACCCAGCCAGCGGTCGAACCACTCGAACGCTTCGGCCTGCATCTCACGGTCGAACTTGTGCGGACCGTCATAGAAACTGGTCTTGTAGCGATCCGACGCGCCGGCCTTGGCGTAGACGTCCTGCAGGATCCGGTCGGAACGGTGCATCTCTTCCGGCGTAAACAACTGGTCCTGGTTGTTGCTCAGCACCAGAGTCGGATTCGGCGCGTTCAGGCCCAGGATTTCCGGGTAGTCCAGATCGCGCGGTAGGCCGGGGATGTAGATCATCCAGGTGTGCGTGAAGCACTTGTAGAGCAGGTAGTCGCGCCAGGTGGTCATCATGCCCACCGGGACCGAGCAGCGGATGCGCGGGTCGGCGCCGGTCAGGTAGACCGTACGCAGGCCGCCGCCGGAGAGTCCGCAGCAGCCGACGCGGTCAGCGTCGACGTCGGCTCGGGCGCAGAGCACGTCGAGGGCGGCGCGGTCATCGGCGACGAAGACTCCGGGCCAGGTCATGCCTCCGCAGAACAGGCTTTTCGCGATGAGGTGCTCGTGGTTGCCGGCGAAACGGTTGTAGGCGTCGATCTCTTCCGGGGACTCGGGGTTCTGCTCCACCAGCCCGCCCTTGATCCGTTCAGGCAGATCATCAGCGCGGAAGCGCCGGCTGGCGAAGGAAAAGACGTCGGGGACCAAAACCACGTAGCCGCGTTTGGCCAGCTCATTCGCCCAGGCCGCGCCGCCGTAGTAGTGTTCCTGGTGCTCGACCATGCGCTGGTGCGGGTTGGCAGTGATTTTTGTGATCTTGCGCTTGCCAAAGTACTTGTTGCCGCCGTGGTCGTGCAGACCCAACACGCCCGGCAACGGTCCGGACGCGCCGGACGGCTTGAGCAGGTAGGCTTCGGTGGGCGGGCCGTAGGGCAGTTGCCAGCGCAGGTGCTCGATGTCGAGGCCGTCGTACTCGAAGGCGTGCTGCACCTCAACGGTCGGCGCAGCGCCGGTGTCGGGGCCCATCAAGGCGTCCAGGTAGCGGGTGCGGGCGCGGTTGCGCCAGTCGGCCAAGCGATGAAACTGCGGCTTGCGAAACGACAGCCGCGGCGGATCCTCGGGAACTCCCGCCGCCCACTGGCCATAGGCGCCCAGCATGTTTTCCATGACCACAGAGTATGCCAGAATCCAAGCGATGACCCGCTTTGTGCTCCTCCTCGCGCTGCTGGCCGCGCCGTCGTTCGCTCAAATGCGCGCGCTCATCATCGACGGTCAGAACAACCACAAGGCCTGGCCGCAAACCACGCCGATGATGAAGGGCTATCTGGAGGAAACCGGCCTGTTCGAAGTGGACGTAGCGACCACGCCGCCCGCCGGCGAGGACATGAGCGGCTTTCGCCCCGACTTTTCGAAATACGACGTGGTCGTGTCGAACTACAACGGCGACCCGTGGCCGGAAGCAACCCAGCAGGCGTTTGTGAAGTTCGTGCGCGGCGGAGGCGGCTTCGTCTCCGTGCATGCGGCCGACAACGCCTTCCCGGAATGGAAGGCCTACAACCGGATGATCGCCGTGGGGGGCTGGGGCGGCCGCACGGAGGCTTCGGGGCCGTATCTGCGCCTGCGCGACGACCGCTGGACGCACGACCCGACGCCGGGCAAAGGCGGCTCGCACGGCACGCGGCACGAATTCCCGATCGACGTCCGCATCACCGATCACCCCATCACCGAAGGGCTGCCGGAGAAGTGGATGCACTCCACCGACGAACTTTACGACCGGCTGCGCGGCCCCGGCCAGAACGTAACGGTGCTGGCGTCGGCTTATTCGAAGCCGGAGGAGCGCGGCACGGGCGAGCATGAGCCGATCCTGATGACGATCCTCTACGGCAAGGGCCGCGTGTTCCACACCACGCTGGGGCATGATGAGGTTTCGATGAGCTGCGTGGGGTTTATTGCGACGCTGCAGCGCGGGGCGGAGTGGGCGGCGACGGGGAAGGTGACGCAGGCGGTCCCGGCGGATTTCCCGGAGGCGGAGAAGGCGAGCCTGCGGTAGACCGGGAGGCCCGCTCACGTCGCGCTAAACAACTAGAGGGCGACTCGCTCTCGCGAATCGCCCCCCGTCCGAACCGCAACCGACGGTTATGCCGGGAACCAGTTCTCGTCGCCGAAGTCCTCGTCAAACGGCTGGCCCAGCTCGTACTTGAGCGACTGGATCAAGCCGTTGATGTACCCGAACGCGTATGCAAAGCCCTGGCGGCCGTTGGGGTCGTCCGGATGCTGCGGCATATGGTCGGGCATCAGCATGTAGGGATAGCCGATCTCATGCAGCGTACGCAGCACCTGCGGCATCAGCATATCGCCCTCATCCGGATAGACTTCCTGGAAGTCGTCGCGCTTGCCGCGGATGTTGCGGAAGTGGATGTTGAAGATCTTCTGCATGCCGCCGAGCTTGCGGATCACGTCGTGGATCTGCGTCTTCGGGTCTTGCAGCATCTCCGCCGTCGTTCCCAAGCACAGGTTGAAGCCGTGGTAGGGGCTGTCATAGAGCCCGGCCATCTTGTAGAGGCCTTCCGGCGTGCCCAGCACGCGGTTGACGCCCTGGAAGCCTTCCGGCGGCATGCCCGGATCGTGCGGATGGCAGGCCATCTTGATCTTGTTCTCGTGCGCCACCGGCATCACGGCGTTCACGAAGTGCGAGATGCGTTCCCAGGCGGTGTCTTCGTCGACGCGTCCGGCCTGGGTCATCGGCGGATCCGCCTTGGCTTCGGAGAGTTTCCAGGTGGAATAGGTCGAACCGCCGCGGCCCGGCGTCCGCTCGGTGCGGACCACGCCTAGGATGGACATGTTGTACTTCATGCCCGGCAGGCCGGCTTTGGCGAGATTCTCGATGCACTTGTTGATATCGTCGATATCACGCTGGCGCTCGGGCTCTTTACCCAGCATGATCGAAGGACGCTTTTCGCGGTCGATGTGGCTGGAAGCGAGGAAGGGAGCGGCGACAGTGTCGATAATGATTCCGTGCTTGTCGCACAGCTCCTTCATCTGCACCAACTCGTCTACTTCCCAGTAGCCGCGTTCGGGGTAGGGCGGCCGCGGCGGGTAGGCGCAGATGTGGTTCACGCCGTGACGCTTGAAGTACATCAGCATCTCGTCGTTGGTGGGGCTGCGCTGGGTGCCGACGTAGCACCGGACCGGGTTGTCCTTGTAGTCGGGCTTGGCGGCGGCGGCCGGAGCCTCGGGAGCCGGCGAGCTGCAGGCCGTGGTCATGGCGGCGGCGCCGGCGGCGGCGGACGTGAGAAAGTTGCGGCGTTTCATAGGGTTCTTCGGACGAACAAACGATGTTCTGGGGGGAAACGAACGTCAATGATGAAACCACGCGCTTCTTGGTGATGTCAAGGACGTCAGCCGGCAACGATTTGGCGGTTTTGAGCGTATGAACAGCAAGACGAGGAGACCGAACCTGATGCGAATCACTTCCTGTATGGCGCTGGCCGTGCTGCTCGCGTCGCCTGCGCCGGCGGCCGACGCGCTCGCCCTGCTGCCCGATTCCGCGGATACGATGGTCGGCTTCGACCTGAAAAACGCGCGCGGCTCGACGATGTATCAGCGCCTCGAGAGCCGCTGGGCCCCGAGGATTGACGAGTTCGTGGGCCTGCCCTCCGCCGGCGCCGCATCGCGGGTCGCCGAGGAGATCGACGCCGTCACCGTCGGCTTCCGCTCGAGCGCGGCCGGAGAGAAGTCCGTGCTCGCCGTCGTCGAAGGCAATCTCAAGGCTGCGTCCGCCGGCGCGGGCTTCGCCGAGCGCTTTCATGAAGCCGGCGGGCACGGCGGAGTCACGCTCTATGAGCGCACGGCCCAGGGCGGGGAAGCGCCGTTCATCGTCGCCTTCTTGAGCGACGCGCTGGCGCTGTCCGGCGCCATGGATGCGGTGGTGGAGGGCATCGACCGCTACCAGCAAACGCTCACCGCGCGCTCGGAGCGCTCGACGGCGCTCGAGCAGGAAGCGCGTCTGGCCCAGACCCGCGGCCAGACCTGGATGGTGACCGACGATCCGGTCAACGGCGCGGCCTCCTCGGGCATGGACGGCGGCATGGCGTCGCTGTTCGGCTCGCTGCGGACCCTGAGCGCATCGGCCGATCTCGCCTCCGGGCTGGATCTGGCGATCGTGGGCCGTTGCGCCTCCGAGGGCGAAGCGGCCACGCTGGCCGCGTTGGCCAGGAGCGTGCTCTCCATGGCGCGCACCGGCGCGCCGGCCGAGCAGAGCGCCCTGCGCGAGGCGCTCGCCCTGGTCCGGGTCGGCGGCGCGGCCGACCGGCTGGAGCTGCGGGCCCAGCTCAGCGAAGCGCAGTGGATCGGGTTGATGAGCGTCGCCCAGGGATTGCGTAAGGAGATGCTGCCCTAGAGCTCCGCGGGCCTTCCTGCGGGTAGAATGGACGCCATGACTCGCCGCCAATTCGCCGCCCTCGCAGCCGCTCCGCTAGCCGCAGCCGCGGAAAAGACTCCGACCGACCCCGCGCACAAGCGCCTGCTCGAGACCAAGTGGGTCAACCCGCCCGCGCCGGGACAGCTCCCCACGGGCGTCAGCCACCACGTCCGGCGCTCGAAGGCCCTGGGCCGCGAAGTCGGCTACTGCATCTACCTGCCGCCCGGCTACAGCCGCTCTCCGGGCAAGCGCTACCCGGTGATCTACAACCTGCACGGCGCCGGCGGCGATGAACTGCACGGCTTCGAGGAGGCGCGCCTGCTCGAAAAGGGAATCCGCGAAGGCCGCTGGCCCGAGATGATTCTGGTGATGCCCAACGGCGGCAAGACGACTTTCTACAAGGACTCCTACGACGGCAAATGGCCGGCGGAGACCATGACCGTCAAGGAGTTCATCCCCTACATCGACCAGAACTACCAGACGATCCCCGAACGCGGCGGACGCTGCATCGAGGGCTTTTCCATGGGCGGACGCGGCTCCACGCGCTTGGCGATGAAGTACCCGGAGCTGTTCTGCTCGCTGTTCAACCAGGCCGGCAACGTGCCGCACACGGCTGACAACTACGACCCCTCCAAGCCCGACGCCTACCCGAACTTCTACCTCGGTCCCGACAAGCGGAACCACATCGACAACGACGTCTACCTGCTCATCGAGAAGAACCTGGCCGAAATCAAGACAATGCGCATCCAGATCTGGTGCGGCACGGCGGACGACGGGCACATCAAGACGGTCCGCGAATACCACCAGGCGCTGCTCGACCACGGCGTGGACCACACCTACATGGAGATCGAGGGGCTGGCGCACAAGCGCACCGAGATGATCGAGCGCTATCAAGGCATCTGGTACGACTACCACGTCGAATCGCTGCGCCGGAACGGAACGGTATAGACTGGAGCAACGCAGGAGTGCGCCCCATGGAACCCCAAGAAGCCAAAACCATCGCCAGTTTTCTGATCGCCGACTTCGAGCACGAGATGGCGACCACGCTCGGCGTGATCGCCGCCGTGCCCAACGATCACCTGGACTACCAGCCCGACGAGAAGTCCAAGACCGGCCTCGGCCTGGTCCGCCACATCACGCTCGAGGACGAGTGGCTGCTCAACAGCATCGCCGACGGCGCCTTCGCACCGCCGCCGGATGACTCCGACGACTGCGGCATCATGACGCCGGCCGACGCGATCGCGCAGTACAAGGAGCGCGTGCCCAAGGCGCTGGACCGCGTGCGCGCCATGACGGGCGAGCAGTTGGCGGGCGTCATCGACATGTTCGGCATGATCCAGTTGCCGGCGGTAAACTTTCTCTCCATGACCGGCAAGCACTCGGTGCACCATCGCGGCCAACTCAGCGCCTATCTGCGGGCGATGGGCGGCAAGGTGCCGGGCATCTACGGCCCCAGCGCGGACACGCAGTAGCCTGACTTCGCATGCGCGGCTGTGAAACGCAAAGCGCCGCAGCGGAGACAGCAGTCAATGGCTCAGACCCGCAGAACCTTTGCTCTGTCGGCTTTCGCCGCGTCCGTCGCTTTGAAGGCGGCGGACGACGGCGTCCGGCTGATCGCCCACCGCGGCGGCGTTGTCGGCGACGAGTTCGCCGAGAACAGCCCCGCTTCCATCCGCGCCGCCATCGACCGCGGTTACTGGATGATCGAGGTCGACGTGCGCTGCACGAAGGACGGCGGCGCAATCATCCAACATGACCGCAACTTCGAGCGCTTCTACGGCGATCCCGGCCAGGTCTCCGCGATGACGTGGAAGGAGATCCGCAAACTTCGGGCCACGCCCGGGGACTCGAGGCCGATCCTGTTCGAGGAGGCGGTGGAGCTCTGTTCCGGCAAGCTCCGCATCATGCTCGACATCAAAGAGCGTGAAGCGCCGGAATCGTTCTACAAAGAGATGTTCGCCGCCTTGGAGCGGAAAGCTCTGCCGGGGCCGACTTACTCGCTGGGAGGCGGCGGACCGCTCACGCCGCAGCTGCTCGATAACGGCGTGATGGTCTCCGCCGACCGCGAACGCCTCCGGGCGGCCGTCGCCCGCAAGGAGCCGGTGGCCGAGCGCTACTTCCTGTTCGAGCTGGGTTCGGTGATGGACCAGGAAACCATCGCCTACGCCAGAGAGCGCGGAGTCGCTCCTGTGGCGGCGCTGAACACCTTCCGCTACGAGCAGGCCGGCGTAGACCACCATGAAGGCGCTCGGGCGGATGCCGAGCGCCTGTTGTCATGGGGCCTGCGGGAGTTCCAGATCGATTCCATCTACGATCGCTACTTCCCGCGCTAAGTCGCTTCGCTGTAGATCCTCTCCGCCGCCTCGGCCGCGCCGCGCTCGCCGCGATGGCCTACCGCCCGCAGCGAACTCTCGAGCGCCTCGAGCAGCAGGATTACGTTGTTGCGGGTGGACGAGGCGCCCATCAGCCCCACGCGCAGAATCTTGCCGGCCAGCGGGCCGAAACCGCCCAGCACCTCGATGCCGTAGTTGTGCAGCAGCCGCTTGCGCAGCTCGCCGTCGTCGACGCCTTCCGGCAGCACCGGCGTATTGAGCGTCCACAGGCGGTGGTCCGGCGCTACGTGCATCTGCATGCCGAGGGCTTCGCAGCCGGCGACGAAGGCGCGGTGATTGAGCCTGTGGCGGTCGAAACGCGGCTGCAAGCCTTCTTCGTCGATCAGCCGCAACGCCTCGCGCAGGGCGTAGAACATGTTGATCGGCGTGGTGTGGTGGTAGCGGTGCGAAGCGCCCCAGTATTCGTCAATCAGCTTCAGGTCCAGGTACCACGAGACGCTGCGCGTCTTGCGCGAGCGCAACTGGTCCAGCGCGCGCGGGGACAGCGTGATCGGCGCCAGGCCGGGAGGCGCCGACAAGCACTTCTGCGTGCCCGAATAGGCGATGTCGATGCCGTGGCGGTCGATCTCGATCGGCATGCCGCCCAGCGACGTCACGCAGTCGGCGATGACCAGCGCGCCCGCCTTGTGCGCGGCGGCGCAGATCGCCCGCGGCGCCTGCAGCGCGCCGGTTGACGTTTCGGCGTGGACAAAGGCGACGATTTCCGGCTTTTCGCGCTCGATGAAGTCGGTCGCCTCCTCGTCGCCATAAACCTCGCCCCAGGGCTTGACGAACTTGGCGATGTCGGCGCCCTGCCGCTCGCACATGTCGATCAGGCGATCCGAAAAGTAGCCGTTGTTGAAGACGGCGACTTTCGTACCCTTCTCGATGAAGTTCACGACCGCGGCTTCCATGCCGGCCGTACCCGTGCCCGACAGCGCCAGCGTGAACTCATTCTGCGTGCCGAAAGGGACGCGCAGCAGCGAAGCGACATCGTTGAGCACGCCGAAGAACGCCGGGTCGGTGTGACCGATGATCGGGGCCGACATCGCCAGGTAAACCTGCGGATCGACCATCGACGGTCCGGGACCCATCAGCAGGCGGGGGGGCGGTTGGAAGAAACGGTATTCCGACATGGGACTTGTTTTCGAGCTTGAATCGCCAACATACCATAGCCGCCGCCCGGCTCCGGGACGGCGGCTGCGGGTCGGTGTGGAACTAGAAGGAGACGGTCTGTGAGGCCGTCTCGCTGGCCTTGACTTCCATCGTGATCGTCTTGGCCGCCAGTCCCGGCGGCTTCACCGGCGTCACCTTGACGGTGTAGGTCCCAGGCAGCAGCTCGTAAGTGCGAGGGTTGGAAGTGGCGGCGGTGTAGGTGCGTCCGCCGGCGACGTTCTGTCCGCCGGAGTCGGTGACGGTGACTACCGCGTCGATGAGCGTCGAACCCTGGACGGCGCCGACCTTGAGCGTGCCGGTCTCGACCGCGAATTCCAACTCAGTACGCTGTTCGCCCCGGATCTCAACATTCTCGAAGACCTTCGTGATGCGTCCGCCGACGCCCAGCACTTCCACCTTGACGCTGTAGATCCCGGGTGGGGCCCGCACGATTTTGGGGTTGCTGGTGGGTGCGGCGTAGGTGCGTCCGCCGCCGATCGACTGCGTGCCGCCGGCGGGAATCACCGCAACCGTGGCGTCGTTGAGGGCGCCGTTGCGAGTGACTTTCACCGAGACTTCGCCGGTGCTGAAGTTGGCTTCGCGCTCGGTCGTTTTTCCGGATTCAAGCGTGACTGCGGAGAAATTGATCTTGCCCGCGCCCTGAATCCGCACCGGCGCGACCTCCACGTCGTACGTCCCGGCTTCGAGCGGGAAGATGCGCGGGTTCGAGCCCTCGGAGTTGTAGCTGCGGCCGCCGGCGACTGTCTTGCCGTTTTGCGAAACCGTCACCATGGCGTCTTCGAGCTTGCCGTCGGCGATCACCTTGACTGACAACTTGGCGTCGCCGACCGGGCTCTCGGCGGTCATCGTCTGTTCCAGCGCGGCGGAGAGCGCGGCGGCGTCTTCCGCCGGGATGTAGAGCCCTTCGCCGGCCTGCGCGGCGCACTCGAGAGACGAGACGTTCTCCTTGGCGACATCGAAGCCGATGATGTGCAGCACGAACTCCTGTCCCGCCTGCTTGGCGGCCCGAACCGCCGCGCACGGGTCGCCGCCGCAGGTCTCGAGCCCGTCGGTGACCATCACGATCGTGCCCGGCGCGCCGCCGGTCTTGGCAGTGGCGGCGCCTTGTTCGAACGCCTTGGTGATTGGCGTCATACCCAAGGGGTTGAGCTTGTCGACGCGATCGGGGATGGCGCCGAGGTCGGAGGAGCCGGCGGGCACGAGGGTTTCAATATCGTTGCAATCGCCTTTTTGGCGGTGTCCGTAGGCCACCAAGCCGAGCTTGGAGCCGGCCGGCAGCTTGCCCACCATGTCGCGGACGACCTTGCGGGCGGACTCGATTTTCGTCTCGGGTCCGAGCTTGCCCCACATCGAGCCGGAGGCGTCGAGGATCAAGACCAGATTGTCCGTGGGGTCAGCCGCCAGTGTCGCCGGCAGCAACGCGAGAAATAGCAGGAGGATCAGGCGCATGACGGCCAATAGTGTAGCCCATCGCAAGCGCAACAGACCCCCGGGCGATTGTAAGATCGCGGCTCTCGCTGAGCGGGCGCGTCCGGCCCCGAGCTCTGCGACAATATCCCTCGTGCGTATTGCTGTGATCGGCGCCGGCGCGGTCGGCGGATATTTTGGCGGGCGGCTCGCCCAGGCTGGACACGACGTTGTCTTCATCGCGCGCGGCAAGACGCTTGAGGCGCTCCGGCGCGACGGACTGCGCGTCCGCAGCATCGACGGCGATTTTCGGATCGAGCGCCCGCAGGCGACCGACAATCCCTCTTCGCTCGCGCCGGTCGAGCTGCTGCTGCTCGCCGTCAAAGCTCCCGCGGTCGTCGCCGCCGCCACGCTGGCCGCGCCGCTGGTGGGACCGGAGACCGTGGTGATTCCCATGCAGAACGGGCTGGAGTCCCCGGACCTGGCGGCTAGAGCGCTGGGGCGCCCCGACGCCGTACTCGGCGGGCTCTGCAAGATCTTCGCCAGCCAGACCGCGCCGGGCGAGATCGAGCACACCAGCGTCACGCCGCTCATCGAGTTCGGCGAGTTCGACGGCCACAAGTCCAAACGCGTCGAGCGCATCCGCAAAGCGCTGGCCCAGGCGCAAGGAATGCAGCCCGTCGTGCCCGACAGCATCCAGGCGGCGATGTGGCAAAAGCTGATGTTCGTGGAGCCTTTGGGCGTGGTCGGCGCCGCACTGCGCGAGCCCGCCGGCGTGGTGCGCGGTCTGCCGCAGACCCGCCAAATGTTGCTCGAGACCGGGCAGGAGCTGTTGACGCTCGCCGCCGCTCGCGGCATCGAGCTGGATCCACAACTGCCCAGCATTCTGGTGGAGCGAGTGGACAAGCTGCCGTTTGGCGCGACGACTTCGATGCACCGCGACATCGCGGCCGGATTGCCGTCGGAGCTCGAGTTTCAGACCGGCGTGATCGTGCGCTACGCCGCCGAATCGGGCGTGCCGGTCCCGATCCACTCCACGCTCTACACCGCCTTGCTGCCGGGCGAGCTGCGGGCTCGCGGCGAGCTGCCGGCCGAGGCGCTGCCGTAGCGGGCTACCAGAGGCCCACAACCAAGGCCGCAATTACAGCGAAAAACACGACCGCCCAGACCGTGGGACGCGCCAGCAGCGGCAGCCCCTCGTCGGAAGGCGCCGCTTGCGGCGGAGCCGTCGCCTCCCAGCCCCACACCGCGCTGTAGGCGAACATCGCCGCCGAGGGCAGCGTCACGGCCCACAGGTAGGCCCACCAGGTGTTGGTCCACCACAGCGGCAGCTCCCAGCCCTGCGCCTCGCCCACAAACGAGCTCAGCCCATACAGCGCGCCCACGGTCAGCCCGACCACGCCGGAGCGGCGATGCACCCGCGTCAGCGCGCCCATCATGTAGACGGTGAACAGCGGCATCACGAAGACGCTCGTCAGCCGCAGGTAGAACGAGACCATGCCTTCGCCAAAGAACGGGATGTAGCCGAATGACAGCGCCAGCAGCACCAGCGTCGCCCAACGCGAGACTTTCAGCGTCTCCTCCTCGCTGACCTCGCCGCGCAGGAAGCGGCTGTAGACGTCGCGCGTGAACACTGCCGCCAGCGAGGAAGTGATCGAGTCGTAGGTGGAGATTCCGCCCGCCAGCACGCCCGCCACCACCAGCCCAATCAGCCCCGGCGCCATGTAGTCGGCCACCAGCCGCGGAAAGGCCTCGTCGACCGCCGTCAGTTCCGGGTAGACCGCGCGCGCCATGATGCCGAGTGTGATGTTGAACCACATCACCACCGCCAGGATGAAGCTCGCCAGCGCGGCGGCGATGCGCATGTCCCACTCCGAGCGGGCGGCCAGCAGGCGCATCGCCTGGGAGTGATTGACCACGACGTATGCCGTCAGCGAGACCGCCCAGCCAAACAGCACAAGCACGGCCGGTACGCCCGCTTCCTTGGTGGCCCCGATGTGCATCATCGTCTCCGCCAGTTGCGGGCTCATCGCCGCCAGCCGTTCTTCCAGACCACTCCAGCCGCCCACTTCGCCCCACAGGGTCATCCACAGCAGCATCGACGCCAGGAAGATGAAGATCGACTGCGCGGCGTCGGTCATGGCCACGGCTTGTAGGCCGCCCAGCGCGGTATAGATGCCGGCCGCGAGAGCGACGGCGACGACGAGGAACCAGGTCTCGCGCCCCCAGCCGGTGGCGATCGAAAACGTCAGGAATAGCGAGTACGAGATGTTGCCCAGCACGTTGGTGCGGTACTGGATCTGGATCAGCGCGCCCAGCAGCCGCAGCGACGGCGTGAAGCGTTGCTCGAGCCACTCGGAGTTGGTGTAGCAGCCCGAGCGGTAGATCGGCAGGAAGACGTACCAAGCCACCAGGAACCAGCCCAGCGGCATGCCGATCCACCACGCGGCGACGTTCTGTAGGCCGAAATCGTAGGCGCCGCCGACGACGGCCACGTAGTCGCCGCTGTCCACCGCCGTGGCGAACAGAGACAGCCCCACCACCCACCAGGGCAGCCCACGTGAAGCGAGGAACCACTCGAAGGCCGTCTTTTTGCCGCCGGCGATCCGAAAACCCCACAGGACGATCGCGCCGTTGATGAGGACGACCAGCGCCCAGTCCAGCGGAGTCATCGGGCGGCCGACGGCGTGGAGGTGATTGCTTTGAGGTGTTCGTCGGAAGCCGCTTTATGGGCGGCGAAGGCCTCGGAGAAGGTGATGTAGTGCGGCGGCGAGTCCATCAGGTCCCAGTGCCCGTGGGTGTCTTCGCCCCGCACCAGAACGGCGGGGTGGTCGACGCCGTCGGGCCGCACGTCGGGCGTCATGTAGCGGACGGCGAAGCCGATGCGCGGCGTGGAAGTGGGATTCGGGTTCGAGCCGTGGATGATGCGAACGTGGTGCAGCGACATCTCCCCCGGCTGGAGGGCCACATCGACGATCTCGTCCTCGCGGACATCCGCTTCGATCTCCTGGCCGCGGGTGAGCAGGTTGTTCTCGGCCCAGGTTTCCTTGTGCGGCAGGATCGGCTGCAAGTGCGAGCCGGGGACGACGCGCATGCAGCCATTTTCCGGCTGCGACGGTGTCAGCGCGATCCAAGCCGAAGTGATCTCCCCCTGGTCAAGCCCCCAGTAGGTGCCGTCCTGGTGCATCGAAATGTAGCCGGGATCGTGGGCGCGCTTGGGGAAGACCGAGGAGGCCCACACCAGGATGTTGGGGCCGATCACGGCCTCGACGGCGTCGAGCACGTTGGGGTGATGGATCAGATCCCAGGCCCAGTCGTAGTGGAGGTGCAGCAGAGCCAGTTCGGTGGCTTTGGGCGCGCCGCCCAGAGCTTCGGCGAGGCGCAAATAGGCGTCGCGGTAGCTGGCGGCCTCTTCGGGCGTCAGCGCCCGAATGGGAAACAGGTAGCCCTGCTCAGCGTAGGAGTCCTGCATCAGCAGGACAGATTAGCAGAGCCGACCTCACAACAGAGGGGCCGCGGGCGTGAACCCGCGACTTCTGTTGCACCCAACTCCTACTGGTTGTGCGCCTCAATGAACCACAGCATCTTGTCGACGCCGCGCGAGATGCCGGTGAACAGATCGGCCGTATCTGCGTCGCCGGCCTTGTCGGCTGCGTCGATCGCGGCGCGCACTTTCTTGCCGAAAGCGGCCAGCCCGCTGGAATAGGCATCCACGTGCTCCTTGCCCGAGCGGATTTCGGTCGAGTAGGTTGACAACTTCGTGTCGCGGGCCACGGTCTGGACGGTGCCGTCGGCGACGCCGCCCAACTGCACGATGCGCTCGGCGATGTCGTCGGAGTACGTGGCCGCTTCGGCCGCGGCGGTGTCAAACAGCTCGTGCAGGGCGATGAAGCTCGGCCCCTTGACGTTCCAGTGGGCTTGCTTGGCCTGCATGCGAAGGTCGAGAGCGCCGACGAGGGCCTCCTGCAGCAGCGCGATTACATCGACGCGCGTGCCCTCCGGCAAATCGTTCTTGGTGAGGTTGAGCTGAAGTTTTTCTGTGGCTGTCATGGTTTCTTTCCTTTTGTATGGATGACTGCCGGACGGGGTTTGTTGCAACAACCTCGACGGATGAAAGACATTTTGGCGACTACGAATGTCTTCGTGACGCGAAGGGCTTCGTGGACATTGAAGAGGCCCCTGCCCGACGGAGTAAGGCCGCCATACTGCAAACGGGGACGTGCGGTTGTTGTGGCGCTGAACTCCGCCAACTGCAGGACGACAGGCCGCTTTGGTCGCGCCCTCACGGGCGCAGCCCTGTCACAGCGCCCTACAACTCCCGCCGCTGCTTCATCTCCAGGATCGAATCCGCCGTGCGCAGGGCCAGCGCCGTGATCGTCAACGTCGGATTCTTCTCCGGGAACGTCGTGAAGCTGCCGCCGTCGGTGACGAACAGGTTTTTTACCTCCCAAGCCTGGTTCCACTTATTCAGCACCGACGTTTTCGGATTCTTGCCCATGCGGGCCATGCCGACCTCGTGGCTCGCGAAGCCCACGGGTTCCTCGTTGGGGTGGAACTGGAACGCCACGCCCGCCTGCTCATAGATGTCCAGCGCCACGCGGCGCATGTCGTGGAACTGCGCCAGGTCATTGGCGTGCCACCGGAAATGCACGACCGGCACCGGCAGGCCGTTCGCGTCCTTCTTGGTCGGATGCAGTGTGACGCGGTTTTCGCGCTGGGCGATGACCTTGCCGTAGCCGGCCAGGATCGAGTGCGCCGGCTGCAGCTCCCGCACCTTCTTCTTCCAGTCCGCCCCATAACCTTCGAGCTGCTTGGCGTGCTGCGGATACATGTAGCTGCGGATGTTGATCTGAAAGCCGTAGCCGCCCACGAAATCGACCTTGCGGTAGGGGTCGAAGCGCGGGATGTAGGCGTGGTCGATGGCGCCGTCCTGGTTGAACGGTTTCACGCCCACCAGGTCCTTCAGGTGGCCGACGGTCTGGGCGATGATGTGGCCGTGCAGGTAGCGGCCGACGTTGTCGGAGTTGTTGGCGAGGCCGTTGGGGAAGCGCGCGGACTTCGAGTTCAGCAGCAGGCGCGGCGACTCGACATTGCCGCAGCACAGCGCAAAGACGTCGGCCTGGACCTCGTCTTCCTCGGTCCCGTAGGTTCTGACGATGCGCGCGGAGCGGATGCGCGCCTCGTCGTCGGTGAGCAGCTCGTGCGCCATCCAGCCCTGGCGGATGTCGAGCTTGCCGCTGGCGACTCCTTGCGGGATGGCGTGCCTGGCGGTGTTGAAGATTGCGGAGACGCCGCAGCCCATCATGCAATGGCCGCAAAAGTGGCAGTTGGCGCGACCGTGCCCGGGCTCGCTGGCCAGCGCCTTGCGCACGGGGATGAGTCGCATGCCGAACTTGGCGCTCGCGCGACGGAGGATGTGCTCGGAGCAGCGCAGCTTCAAGGGCCGGATGAACTGGCCGTCGGGCAGGACGTCGAGGTTTTCCTTCGAGCCGCAGACGACCATCAAGCGCTCGGCCTTGTCGTAGTAGGGCGCGAGCTCGTCGTAGGTGATGGGCCAGTCTTCTTCGATGCCGTGCAGCGAGCCTTCGCGGAAGTCGTCGGCGGAGAAGCGCAGAGCGACGGCGTTCCAGTGGGTGGTCCGGCCGCCGAAAACGCGCGCCCGCATGATGGAGATCGGGTCGCCGATGACCTCGATGGGCTCCTTGACGATGTCGGCGCGCACGGGCGGTACGCCGAGCGGTTTGCGCTCATAGGGCCAGCCGTGCGAGTTGATCTTTTCCGGCGGACGCGGCGGGCCGCCCTCGATGAGGCAGACGCTGGCCCCACGCTGCGCCAACTCGCCGGCGAGCGAGCCGCCGGACGCCCCGGAGCCGATCACGCAGACGTCATACTTCTTCGCGGGCATTGGGCCATTGTAGGGGAGCCGTAGGTTTTGTTTGTCCGCCCTGCCCGTTTTCCTCTCGGTTTGCGCTATGCAGTGTGAGGCCTCGACAGAGCGATTGAATGGTGCGGCTTCGATCAATGTTGAGCGCCCCCAGGCTTAGCGGAAACGTTCGAGGAGGAGGATCAATTGAAAACCCAATTCTTGTTGGTGGTTTTGCTAGGATCTCGACGGGAACCGCGGCTTCGACCCCGCTTTCGAGGTGCTTGGCTGGGGCGCCGGCGGCTGGACTCCCATTCCGGGAATGTGGGGATGAGAAACTTACTCCTCGATTGGATCCGGCGCGAGGCCCAGCCGCCGGCCGATGCGGTAGGCGGGCGAGCCATAGATCCGGCGCAGGTGCGCGCGCAGCCGGTCCGCGGCGGCGTCGGCCGACTGGGCCCAGCGCGTTCTCTCCGCCAGAGCGTCGGCCTGTTGCCGGTAGGTTGATTCCCAGGCGCGCTCGGAGTCCAGCAAAAGCCGGCGCTCGGCTTCCGGATTCGGCGAGAATCCCGGGCTTAGCCACAGCCACATCTCCTGCGTGCCCGCGCCCGTGCTGTCGAGCAGTTCCAGTTGGTACGTTTCCAGCCAGCGCAGCGCGTCCAGCGCCGAGACCGTCGCCCCCAGCCATGTGTCCCGGTTCGGAGCGCCGATCGGCCGGTCCCCCTGCACTTGCAGCTTGAGTACGCCGCCCGGCCGCGTCCGAGCCGCTGCGTCGGCCACGAGCGACTCGATCGCCGCGAGTTCCGGGATGTGCTGGAAGACGATCGTCGAGAAGACGATATCGAAGCGCTGTTCGCCCAGCGGCTCCAGCGAGCGGCCGTCGATCTGCTGGAGGGTCGCGTTCGGTCTATCGGCCAGCCGGCGGCGGGCGATCGCCAGCATCTCGGAGCTCACGTCGACCGCGCAGACCGCGCCCATGACGTCGGCCAGCGGCCGCGTCATGCGGCCGGCGCCGCAACCGATCTCGAGAAGGGTTTTTGACTTCCAGTCGCCGTCGGGGCAGAGCCGGGCGGCGTCCGCCAGGATCAGCTCGCGCACGGACTGCTCGCCCGAGGCCGCGAACTCCTCCTCGGTCCAGTCGTCCCGGCCGCTGGCTACGTAGTGAAAAGCGTTCTCGCGAGCCCGGCGGTCCCAGTCCTCGCGCATCCGCTCGCTGTCGGGCGACGCCATGGCTGCTAGGCCGTCACAACGGTCTGCGACTCGATTCGCTTGCCGTCGAACGCCGTCACGATCACGCGCGTCCCCCGCGCCACGCCGACTAGGCCGCTCACCGGCACCGAGCCGTCCGCCAAGCTGCGGGCGCCGCGTAGCGGCTGCCCGTCAGCCAATGAAAAGCGGACGTCGGCGTTGGGCAGCGTCTGGAGTTTGGGCAGCTTGGAGTCATGCGGCCGTCCCGTCTCCGACGCCCGCGCTCGCACCGGAGCGCCGCCGCGAGCCTGCGTGTTGGGCACGTCGTCCAGCCGCCGGATCTGGAGCCCGATCTTGGCATCCGCGCCGCGCGGGTCGAGTTCGATCTCCAGAAAATTCCAGTAGCCTGGGCTCGTTTGCTTTTTTAAGTCCGGCGACTCATACGACTGATGATAAAGAGCTAATGCCTCAAGAGATCGGCCGTCGCAGTCCTCCATCAGCGGCCCAAAACCGTCCTTGACCGCGCGGCCTCCGGTGCGGCCGATCGGGCCGAACGAGCACTCATACAGGCGGTGTTCGCGGTTGCGGATGATCGAGCCGACGTGGACGTCTCCGTACACGGTGACGATGCCTTCGCGGCGACTGAGCAACTCGATCACGCGGTCCGCGCCGGCCTTCACCCAGCCGGCGTAGTCGGCCGCGATGCGGTTGCGCGGCTCGGCGACCGATGACGGCTGCCAGATGGTGTGCAGCCCGTTGATGCCGGTCAGGCAGATCAGCGGCGACGAATCCGTCGCGAGCGTCTGCTGCAGCCAGGCGAACTGCTCTTCGCCGAGCAAGCTGCGCGTGGGGTCGTCGCGGTCATACAGGTCGCCCTTGTTGTCCCAGCCCTCGGTGACCCACATGTGCGTCTCCTGCGAACTGCGCCACAAGCGGGCGTCGATGATCAGCAGCGAGAAGTCGCCGTTGGGCGCCTTCCAGCGCCGCCAGCGCTTGGGGTTGGCCGTGCCGGAGGGCGAGTCGTCGCCGGTGATGAGGTGCTGGACGATCTCGAAGTTGCGCCGCATGTACTCAGGGTCCTGCCCCAGGTCGGCGCGGTTGCGGATCGCCAACTGCTCGGGACCCTTCACGTCGTCCATGCCGTGGTCGTGGTCGCCGGGGTTGATGACGTTCCAGTGGCGCATCATCTGCCAGCGCGTGGTCTCGTTGGCCAGCGTGGTCATGATGATCTGGTAAGCGTCGTCGGTGGAGGTGGGGTAGAGCAGCAGCTCCAGATACCAGACGTCGTCCTCCCAAAGCATCGTCTGGAACTCGAAGTGTTCGAGGTAGAGGTAGGCGTCGCGCATCGGCTGCGGATGCACCCAGTTTTCCTGGTAGGCGGCGGTGCGCTCCATGCCCGGCTTGCTGCCGCTGATGGCGTGGCAGGAGAGGCCGCAGAGCTTGTACGGCGCCGCCAGCCGCGGCAGACGTCCGACGTACTTCTGGGCCTGGGGGCGCGGGTCGTCGGTGACGTCCACGCCGTCCTTCCAGACCGTGTAGTAGAGCTCCTTGTCCGCTGGGTTGAACGGCAGCACGACGTCCACGACGGCGGTGGCGCGCCGAAAACCGTTGGTGACAATGCCCGCCGAGCCCGCCGCCGGAACCGAGCCCCAGCCGCCCGGGGGGGTCTCCTGGTCGCTAATGCGGACTTCGGCGCGGCGGCCTTCCTGCCGGAAGACGGCGATGAAGCGGCAGGTCCACTGGCCGTCGACCTCGCGCAATGTGTCGCCGAGCGGGTAGGCGACGGGCAGCTCGTTGACCGGCGCCGGGATCGGCTGATTGTTCTGCGGGTCCAGGGAAACTCGGTTGACCTCGAAATCCAGCCAGCCGCGCCCGACGAGCCCAAAGTAGCCGTTGGTGTAGTCGGAGCGGTCGAAATTTTCCAGGTGAATGGCGGCGGCTTCGGAGCCGTTGACGATCAGCCGCGCGTCGATGGTCGCCATGCTGCCGCTGGAGCCGGAAAGAGCCACCTCGATCACGGCTTTGTCGCCCGCTTGGGGGACGGGGCCGGCTTTCTCGGAAAGGCGATTCACGGGCTTGTCGTTGGCGTGGTCATAGACGCCGAAGCGTCCGTCGTCGCGCCAGGCGGCGAACCAGCAGGCGTCGCCGCGCTTGGCCTTGAAGTCCCAGGACTCGTAGAGGGTCCGGCCGCCAAAGCAGACGCCCCCGAGCGAGTATCCCGGTTCGGGCTGCTTGCGGGGCGGCTGATGGACGGTGATTTCGGCCGAGATCGTGTAGTTCTTTTCAAGCTTCCAGTCGCGCCGCCAGATCATGCCGTAGGGCGGCAGGAACTCGTACTCGGTCTCCATGTAGGCATGGAAGGGGAAGCCGGTCTTGCGGCCGCGGTCGCCGCGGGTGTGGATGCGGCGGCGGAGGGCATTGCCCTTCAGCTCCCAGTAGCCGGGGTTGAGCGAATGCCAGCCGTGCCCGGCGTAGAAGGAGTCGGGGCGCTGGAAATCGTCGATAACGGTGACGGGTGACTGTCCCCGGGCCTGTGGCAGGGCTGCCGAGGCCGCTGCTGCGGCGCTGAGCTTGGCGAATTCGCGTCGTTTCATCCGGGGGCTATTGTACCGAGGCGGAGACGTGGAGCAGGCCTCCGGCCACTGCGAGCTTGGCCGGAAGATCACCTCCACGTTGACGGTTCACCGGAACAGCGCCCGAAATCCTTCCTGCTCGAAGTGGCGGTCGTTGGTGAGGACTTCGCTGATGCCCTCGCGGCGCATGGTCTCCATGGAGATGCAGTCGGTCAGACTGTAGCCTTTGTCAGGTCGGGCGAGATAGAGGCCTAATCCCGATACGAATGAGGATCGCGATTGCTCGTGGACTCTGACCGCCGGGTTTCGCAGCAGCCGAAGCACGAACTGGCCGGCTCGATGCCGCAGATCATTGCGTGCGCCCGCAAAATAGGCGAGGTACTCGTCGAGGACTTCGTCCGTTGTCACCAAGTACGGGAATTGTGAAGATCTCCCGAACTGAACAGCATCAAGGTGGCGGGCGTCATTTGGGTCGGTGACAGCGACCCAGTAAAACGTATCGACGAAGACTGGCTTCATCCGTTGCGCTTGGGTGTGCCGTGGATGTAGTGATCTACCTGGCTGGCGCCATCGTGGGGCAACCCTTCGAAAGCTTCAGGGGGCAGATCCTTGAAGTGATCGAGAATCATGGCCGTGACATCGGCGAGGCTTTTTGCCGGTTTGTCCGGCTGGCTTTCGGGGATCCCCAGGCGGCTGTTTACGAGTCGGACGAGGCACTCCTCCACGCTCACGCCCTCGGCTTCGGCCAGGCGGCGCAAGGCATCCTCTGTGTCGTGGGGCAGATCGATCGTCAGCGACATCTCGTCCTCATGATCCTACTCCACAACCTCGACGTCCAGGAAATCGATACGGCAAGGCTCGGGTGACGACATCACTGATACCGAACGCACCAAGCGTGTCCTTTGAAGCCGTCACCGTTGAAGATAGCTTCGCTGTCGACGTTCATTACGAACGGAATGTCTTCCTGTCGGGAGGCTGGGGTTCCAGAAAACAGATAGCAGTTGGTCCTACTGCCACCCGGCAACCGCGACCCTACTCCTTCGGGCGAAGAGTCTATGAGTTCCTCCATCTCCCCGACGGTAGGGAGGCGCCAGTTCGTGGAACCGCCGCTTGGGAGAGATTCGCAGAACGCGCTGGCTTGATCCCAAGTCATTGGATCTCGGCTCAACTGATCGGCCCAAATGATGTCCGTCGCACCAACTTTCGGGTTGAGCTCACGGGCAAGGCTCAATGATCTCTGAGTGTCTGAATCGTCCATTTCTGACGAGACCAACTTTGCCAGTCGTTTGAACTCCTGGCGATCTGCTCCTCTGGCCTCATAAACAGCCAACCTGATCCACTTGAGCGCCTGGATGTTGTCCTTGGGGCCGTCTACTCCATGATATGCGAGCGCTCCAAGGTTTCTCATCGCCAATGCCGACCCCTGGTCCGCTGCCTTCTGGAACCATTTCCGAGCAGCCGATATGTCCTTGGGAACCCCGGCGCCCTCCAAATATCCAGCCCCCAGATTCACCTGAGCGTCCAGGTGGCCAGCGTCTGCTGCTTGTTTGTAGAGGCGCAAAGCCTCGGTCTGGTTCTGCTCGACGCCGTTACCGTTCTCGTACATGGTTGCCATGGAAAATAGTGCATCTGCGCTTCCAAGATCGATCGCCCGCTGATAGTGTTCCATAGCAAGATTGAAGTTCTGTGGTACTCCGCTACCCCTGTGGGCAGCTAGGCCCGCCAAGTAATGCACATCAGCTTCCGCCCGCTTGTCTGGTACATTGGGGGCCTCGTCAACGCTCGTCTGGGATTGCTGTGTTGCGGGCGTGCATGCGAGTCCACAGAGCGCCACGCCGAGAGTCATCGCTATAGCCGACAAACATCTCATCATCGTCTTCTTTATAACTCAGACGCTGCTCGAAGGGGCTCCCTACTCCACCACCTCGACGTCCAGGACATCCTTCTCGAGCGCCACGCCGATGATCAGCAGCTCCATGTCCTCCGAGCCGGTGTTCTCGATCGAGTGGACCTGGTTGTATTCGATGAACAGGGCGTCATCGCTGGCGAAGGCGGCCTGCTCGTCTTCCACGTGCAACTGGCCGGAGCCGCGGATCACGTAGTGCAACTCCTCCACGCCGCGGTGGCGGTGCTTGCCGAGCGAGGCGCCGGGCGGCAGGATCAGGTGGTCCGCGTAGGCCCAGTCGGACTTGAAGACCTGGAACGGCAGCGGCCGGCGATACAGCGCCGTTCCCTTGCCGCCGTACATGTTCGGCGTCTCCTTCAGCTCCTCCTCGCGCAGTTTCATGCTCATGAAGATCGGGACCTCGTCCAGCGGAGCCCCAACGCCGGTGTCGCCCGTGTTGAAGGCGTCGTACTCGCCGCGGATCGTGGTGACGGCGATGTTCATCCATTCCACCGGCTCGTCCGTCGGGTTGTAGATGCCGTGCACCGATCCCATGCGGCAGGGCGCGCCCGCCGGGCCCTCGATCAGCGACGTGCGCCCGTCGATGGTGAACTCGGCCTTGCCGTCGAGGATGACGAACATCTCCTCCATGCGGTTGTGATAGTGGCGCCCGATCGAGCTTTTCGGCATCAGCTGGCCGCGGTGCAGGAACAGAAACTTCGAGGCGTAGCTCGGACGCTGGTACAGCGCCATGTAGTTCAGCGTCCCGGCGCCGTCATGCACCTTGGGGATGTTGCGGAGCTGGTCGTGCGAGTAGTGCACGATCTTCTCCTTCAGAGACTGGGCCGGCAGGGCTGTCGCGGCGGCCAGCAGGACGAGGGCGGCGAGGATCTTCGACATGGCGGAAGCATCATAGCGCAAGAAGGAAGGGATGCCGGCGCCGCGGCTCGCGTACAATAGCCGCGATGGATCTGCACAACGTCCGCGTCGACATCCCCGAGGGCGCCAACGTCATCATCGGGCAGTCGCATTTCATCAAGACCGTCGAAGACATCTTTGAAGCGATCGTCACCACGAACCCGCAGATGCGCTTCGGCATCGCCTTCAACGAGGCTTCGCAGGAGCGGCTGATCCGCCACGACGGCAACGACGAAGCGCTGCGCAAGTGCGCCGTGCAGAACGCCCGGGCCATCGGGGCGGGCCACTTGTTCGTGGTTGTGATGCGGGACGGTTTTCCGATCACCGTGTTGCCGCGCATCCGCGAGGTGCAGGAAGTGGTGCGCATCTTCTGCGCGACGGCGAATCCGCTCGAGGTGATCGTCATCCAGACGGACCAGGGCCGCGGCGTGGTCGGCGTGGTCGATGGCGAGTCGCCCGACGGCGTCGAGAACGACGAGCAGATCGCGGCGCGCAAGAGCCTGTTGCGCAAGATCGGGTACAAGCGCTGAGTCCTTTGGCCGAATCCCGCGCCACCATCGTCATCCCCACGCTGCACGGCGGCGAGCCGCTGGCTCGTTGCCTGAAGGGCCTTTCGGCGCAGACCTCCCGCCAGGCGCGCGTGGTCGTCGTCGACAATTCCGGCTCGGGCGTCGCCGCGGACGCTGCGTGCTCGCTGCCGCTCGACGTCATCCGCAACACCCGCAACGTCGGCTTCGGCGAAGCCATCAACCAGGGCTTTGAGGCGCATCCGGCGGAGTTTCTGGTCTCGCTCAACGACGACGCCGTCCCCGAGCCCGGCTGGCTCGATGCCCTGCTGACGGCGCTGGATCAACACCCCAAAGCCGGCATGGCCGCCAGTTCCATCCGCCTCGGCGGGACGGACGGCTTGCTGGATTCGGCCGGCATGCTGCTCTACGACGACGGCACGTCGAAGCAGCGCGGCCATCGTCGCCCGGCCGCGGAGTTCGCGGACCAGCGCGAAGCGCTGTTCCCCAGCGGCGCGGCGGCCGTCTACCGGCGGGCGATGCTCGAGGAGTCGGGGCTGTTTGACCCGAGCTATTTCCTGTATTGCGAAGACACTGATCTGGGGCTGCGCGGGCGCCTGTCGGGCTGGAACTGCCTCTACGTCCCAGAAGCGGTGGTGGAGCATGCCTACTCGGTCTCCGCCGGGCGGGCTTCGCGGCTGAAGGCCTTTTATGTGGAGCGCAACCGGCTGTGGACGGTGGTCAAACTGTTTCCGCTGCGGCTGTGGCCGCTGGTTCCGATTTGGTCGGCGTGGCGCTACTGGGCGCATCTGCGCGCGGCGTTGGGAGGTAAGGGGCTGGCGGGCGAGATGCGGAAATCGGAAACAAGTTGGCGGGATCTTGGCATAATTGTGGTCTCAGCGCATTGGAAGACGTTGCTGCATCTGCGAGTGCTGCTGGCTCAACGCCGGAGCTTCCGTCCGAGAGTCCGCCTCTCGGCGAAGGAGTTCCTTCGGCTGCTGGCGCGGCACAGAGTCTCCGCGCGGCAGATCGCCGAGCAGTGAACCCGTCTTCGCTGTGGGACGGCGGCCCGCTGTTGGTGCTGATCCCCTGCTACAACGAGGAGCTGGCGATCGGCGTGACCGTTGCGCAGGTGCAAGCCGTGGTGGACGCGCCGGTGCTGGTGGTGGACGACGGCTCTTGGGACGGCACCGCCAACGTGGCCGCGGCGGCAGGGGCGGAGGTATTGCAGTTGCCGCACCACCTGGGACTGGGCGGCGCGGTGCAGATGGGCTACCGCTTCGCCTTCGAGCACGGTTTTGAGCGCGTGGTGCGCGTGGACGGCGACGGCCAGCACGTGCCTGAAGAGATCCCGCGCCTGCTGGAGCGCCTCGACTCCGGCGGCTTCGACCTGGTCACCGGCTCACGCTTTCTCGAGGAGAACGACTATCCCGTCGAGCCCATGCGCCGGCTGGGGGGCTTGATCTTCTCGGCGATTCTGCGGCCGATTTTGGGGCAACGGATCACCGATCCGACCTCGGGCTTCATCGCGGTCAACCGGCGTGCGCTCGAGGTGTTCAGCCGCAGCTTTCCGCTCGAGTACCCGGAGATCGAGGCGCTGGTGGTGCTCAAGCGTAAGGCTTTGCGCTTCTGTGAGGTGCCGGCGCGGATGCGGCAGCGCATCGCCGGCGTCTCCACGATCAATCGCTGGAAAGCGGTCTACTATATGGTGCGCGTGCTGTTGGGCGTTTTCGTGAACGTGATCAAGTACGAGCGCCGCTTCCACCAAGGGAAACGGGTGTAGCCGGCGATGGAACGCGTCCGCTGGGTCACCATCGTCCTCTGCGTCCTGCTGCTGGTGCAGATTGTGCGGTCGGTGCGCCGCGAGCATATTCGGGTCGAGTATTCGATGGCCTGGTTCGGCGTCACGTTGGCGCTGCTGATGATCAGCCTGTCGGACCGGGCGCTCGAGTGGTTGAGCGGTTTTCTCGGGGCGCCGGGCTTCACCGAGCTGCTGCTGATGCTGGCCGGGCTGGCCTTCCTGTTCATCTTTTTCCGTTTGAGCGTGGAGGTCTCGGCGCTCAAGGACCACAACATCGTGGTGGGGCAGAAGGTCGGCATGCTCGAGTGGGAGATTCGTAAGCTCAAAGAGGAGCTGCGCCGGTTGCGCGGGCTGAAGCAGGACGCCGAGTGAAGGTTCTCTACGACGCAACGCCCCTGCTGATGCGCAGCGCCGGGGTGAAGAACTACCACTACGCCCTGCTGCGCTGGCTGATCCCCTCGATCTGGCCCTATGAGTTGGAGCTGTTTCCGTGGCTCCGCGACCTGCCGGCGAACGAGAACGAGCGCTCGAACTACTCCGTGCTAAAAACCTACGCCGGACTGGGCGCGGTGCTGACGTCGAACTACCTGGGCCTGCCGTTCGCGCGGATGGCCTGCCGCGGGGCGAACCTGTTCCACCTGACGCACCATCTGTGGCATCCGCCGACGTCGCTCCGGTTGAGCTCGATGGTGCATGACCCGACGCCGTTGACGCTGCCGGAGTGCCACACCGAGAGCAATATCCGCTATTTCGAGCGTTTCGTCGAAAACACTCTGCCGAAACTCGACGGGATCATCACGCCGTCGTATGCGGTCAAGCGCGATCTGGTACGGTACTGCGGCGCCTCGGAGCAGCGCATCACGGTGATTCCGCACGGGGTGGACGAAGACTTCTTCGAGGCGACGCCGGCGCAGCGGGAGGTGGCGCGGCAGACCTACGATCTGCCGGACCGCTACGTGCTCTTCGTCGGATCGGTGGAGCCGCGCAAAAACCTGGTGCGGCTGCTGGAAGCCTACGACATGCTGCCGGAGAAGCTGCGGGCGCAGTATCCGTTGCTGCTGGTGGGCCCGCCGGGTTGGAACAACGAGGAGATCCAGAAGCGGCTGGCCAAGACGCGCCACGTCCGCGTGGTCGGCTTCGTGCGGCGCGAGCTGCTGCCGGCGGTGTATGAGAGCTGCTCGCTGTTCGCGTTTCCGTCGCTTTACGAGGGCTTTGGAATGCCGGCACTCGAGGCGATGGCGGCCGGGGCGCCGGTGATGGCGTCCAAGCGCTCGGCGTTGCCGGAGGTGGTGGGCGATTCGGGTCTGCTGGTGCACCCCAAAAAGCCCGAAGAGATGGCCGAGGCGATGCGCAGCCTGCTCGAGGATCCCCACACCGCCGCGCTGATGGGCGGCCAAGCCCGCCAACGGGCGCGTCAGTTCACCTGGGAGCGCTGCGCGCTGGAGACCAAGAAGTTTTTCGAGGAGACGATGGAGGGGCTGTGAGCCTGCGCGAGCGGCGGGCCGGGGACGAAGCGGCGAAGGCGATGGGCGGCGCTCACCGGGCGTTGGCCTGAACGTTCATGGGGCCTTGCATTGCGGCGTTGTAGCAAATCTGGGGTGTCGCTTATGGGCTCGATCACAATTCCTGATTTCACTTCGCCCCCGCGCTCTCAGTACCTTGGAGTATACGCGGACCGCGGCGTCCACCGTCGAATTCCGCTTTTGACCATGGAGGCATCAGGAATCAGTGAGCATTAAGAAGAATTACGACGATGTAGGCGTCCCCACCGGCGGCGCACCCTCGGGCGCGTCGTTCGCGTCGCCGCGTTTGGCCGCGATCGCCGCCGTCACGAACTACAAGCCGTCCTCGCCCCCGATGAACTTCCTCGAAACGCCCGCCCAGCAGGTGTTTTCGGCGAACGTCTTCTCCAAGGGCGTGATGCGCGACCGCCTGCCGAAGACCGTCTACAAGGCCGTTCTCAAGACGATCGACACTGGCGCGAAGCTCGATCCGGCGCTGGCCGACATCGTCGCGCTTGCCATGAAGGACTGGGCGATCGAGAAGGGCGCCACTCACTACGCGCACGTCTTTTACCCGTTGACCGGGATGACGGCCGAGAAGCACGACAGCTTCTTGACCCCCGACGGGTTGGGCGGAGCTGTGGCCGAGTTTACCGGCGCGCAGTTGATCCAGGGAGAGCCTGACGGATCGAGCTTCCCCACCGGCGGCATTCGCGCCACCTTCGAAGCGCGCGGCTACACCATCTGGGACGTCACCAGCCCGGCCTACATCCTGGAGAACCCCAACGGCACGACGCTGTGCATCCCGACCGCTTTCGTGTCGTGGACCGGCGAAGCGCTCGACAAGAAGACGCCGGTTCTGCGCTCGATGCAGGCGCTGAACAAGCAGGCGCAGCGCATCTTGAAGCTGTTCGGTCACACCGACGCATCGCTGGTCTCCTCGACGGCCGGTCCGGAGCAGGAGTACTTCCTGATCGACCGCAACTTCTACTTCGCCCGTCCGGACCTGCTCAATGCCGGCCGCACTTTGTTCGGCGCCGCGCCGCCGAAGGGCCAGCAGTTCGACGATCACTACTTCGGTGCGATTCCCGAGCGCGTGTTGGCGTGCATGTTCGAGACCGAGCGCGAGCTGTTCAAGCTGGGCGTTCCGGTGAAGACCCGCCACAATGAGGTCGCCCCGGGACAGTACGAGATCGCCCCGACGTTCGAGTCGGCCAACCTGGCGACCGACCACCAGCAGTTGATCATGCTCACGCTGGGCAAGGTGGCGCAGAAGTACGGCATGGTCTGCCTGATGCACGAGAAGCCGTTCGGCGGCGTCAACGGCTCGGGCAAGCACGTCAACTGGTCGATGGGCAGCGCCTCGCAGGGCAACCTGCTCGATCCGGGCGACACCCCGCACGAGAACGCGCAGTTCCTGACCTTCTGCGCCGCCGTCATCCGCGCGGTGCACAAGTACCAGGGCCTGCTGCGAGCCGTGGTGGCGTCGGCGGGCAATGACCACCGCCTGGGCGCCAACGAAGCGCCGCCGGCGATCATCTCGATCTTCCTGGGCGACCAGCTCACCGATGTCTTCGAGCAGATCAAGGGCGGCGGCGGCGCCAGTTCCTCGATCCCCAGGGGCACGCTGCACGTTGGCGTCGACGTGCTGCCGCCGCTGCCGAAGGACGCCGGCGACCGCAACCGCACCAGCCCGTTCGCCTTCACCGGCAACCGCTTCGAGTTCCGCGCCGTCGGAGCCAACCAGTCCATCGCCGGACCGTTGGTGGCGATGAACACCATCGTGGCCGAGTCCCTGGACTATTGCGCCACCGAACTCGAGAAAGCCACCGGGGGCGACCCGGCAAAGCTCAATGAGGCTCTGCAAAAGCTGCTGACCTCGATCATCAACGAGCACGGCGCGATCATCTTCAACGGCGACGGCTACAGCGAAGAGTGGCACGAAGAGGCCGCCAAGCGGGGCCTGCTCAACCTCAAGACCACCCCGGACGCGCTGCCGCAACTGCAGGACCCGACCGTGGTGGAGCTGTTCTCGAAGTACGAGGTGCTCTCCGAACGCGAGCTCGAGAGCCGCTACGAGACCTACCTCGAGCAGTACTGCATGTCGGTCGAGGTCGAGGCGAAGCTGACGGTCGAGATGGCGAAGACGATGATCTTCCCGGCCGCGGTTCGCTACCAGAACCAGCTGGCGTCGACTTGCGCCAACCTCAAGCTGGTCGGGTATGAGTTCGACACGAACACGCTCGACAAGGTCACCGGCTTGGTGAAGGAGCTGCAAGACAGCATTGCGCTCCTCGAAGCGAAGATGGCCGAAGAGGCCGGAGAAGACTCTCTGGCCCACGCCCGCCACTACTGCGACGCCGTCAAGCCGGCAATGGCGGAGGTTCGCAAGTACGCAGACGCTCTGGAAGGCTGGGTGGCCGACGACCTGTGGCCGCTGCCCACCTACCAGGAGATGCTGTTCATCAAGTAAGCCCTTCCGGCTGCATGCATGGGGAAGCCGGGCCCCTTGGGCCCGGCTTTCTTTCTCTAGCTCCAGCCTTCGAGCCGCCAGCCTTTCGAGGCGAAGGCGTAGACGAACTCCATCGGGACAAACAGGCGATCCTCGGGGTTGGGCACGGTGTAGTAGTTCTGCGGACGCAGAATCACGTTGTCGTTCTTACTCAAGTCGATCAGCGGCCGCGTGGGCGCTTTCCGGCGGCCGAGGTAGCGGATCTCAAAAGCTTCGAATTGCAGCGGGTTGAGCGGGTCGAACACGCCGAGCCCCTGCGCGCGGGCGTTCTTGACGAAGCTGCGCGCCCGGCGCAGCGATGTCGAGGCCTGCGCCATGTCCGCGGCCCCGCCGACAGGCACGATCGAATCCATCACAGTATCGGCGTCTCGAAACGGCGCGATGTTCGGCCAGATGAAGTAGGGCAGGGAGGCGCCGGCCTCGAGCATGCGTTCGTTGTAGCTCAGCGGGCGGGGATTGGCGGCGTCGGCGGCCGGCTGGTTGCGGTTGATGAAGGCCAAAAATCGACCGTATGTATCGAATACTTCATAGGAAAACGACAGGAACAGGCCGAACTCCTCAGGAGTCTGGTTCAGCGCCGCCATGTCGGCCTGCACCAACTCGGTGAGCTTGTCGCGCGCCCGCAGGCCGTGGGTATGGTGGTTGGCTGCGGCGGATACGCTGGCCCGCGAGGCGAGGTGCGCGCGCAGCCCGGGTTCGATGTCGAAGGGGCCGAACTGGGGCGCGAAGGGGTCGGAAAGATAGGTCTCCCAGGCGTCGTCGTCGAGGCCGGGACGCCCTTGGCCCGCCAACTCGAACGCCTTTTCGGGCGTATCGATGCCGAGGAAGCGGACCGCGCCGCTGCCGTCGAGATGAATGCTGAGCGTATCGCCGTCAGGGATCGCTTTGTCGAGCGGCTGGGTGGAGCCGTCCCGTTCCTGCCGAATCCCGGCGATGCTGCGAACGTTGCCGCCGCTGAATGCGAAAAAGACTTGGGGTTTGGATGCCATGGTTTGTACCGTGCGCATCCGATGAGGGGAAGCGCCTGTCTAGAATACAGGCTCCGATTCGGGGCGACCAGCGGAATATCTACCTCCGCCAGTCGCCCCAATTCCTACCGCCAGGCGCCGGGAACGACCGCCCAGCCGGCAACGCCCCAGGGCTTCGCCTCGAACACCGGATCGAAGGTCTGGCTGGAATCCATGTCGATCAGCCAGTAGCCGCCGGAGTAGACGCCCACCTGATCCTTGCCGTTGCCGGTCCAATCGGCGACCACCGGTTGATCGCCGGGCGAGCCCCAGGGGAGCACTTCGGTGCTGGGATTGAACGCCTTGTCGCCATTGATGTCGCGGAACCAAGTGAAGGTCGCGGGCTCAACCACGCCGAGATCGTCGTCGCCGTCGCCGTCCCAGTCGCCGACCACCGGAATCCAGCCGGCCACGCCCCAGCCGTAGATGTCCGAGCCCAGGTCGAAGGCCCGGTTGCCGTTGGAGTCAATGAACCAGATGCCGCCGGAGAAGACCCCGAGATCGTCGTCGCCGTCGCCGTCCCAATCGCCGACCACCGGAATATCGCCCGGAGAGCCCCAGCCGTCGATCTCGTTCACCGGGTCGAAGACGTAGTCGCCGTTCATGTCGCGGAACCAGGTCATCGTTGCGGTGTCGATGACGCCCAGATTGGTGATGCCGTCGCCGTTCCAGTCCCCGGTGATGGGAAGCCAGCCGGGCTCACCCCACGGACGCACCTCCGTAGCGGGTTCGAACTGGCCGTTTCCGTTGAGGTCGAGATACCATGTGCCGCCCGCGAAGACGCCGAGGTCGGCTACGCCGTCGCCGTTCCAGTCGCCCTGCATCGGGATGTCTCCCACGCTGCCCCAGTTGGAGACTTCGATGTTCGGGTCAAAATTATCGTCGCCGTTGCGGTCCAGGTACCACGACCCTTCGAAGTAGACACCGAGGGCCGACGAGGGCCCGGTGGTGGCGCGTCCGACGACCAGCACGTTGTTTTGCAGCGTCACCGCCGAGGAGAGGAACGCGGTGACCGGGCCGCCCAGCGGACCCAGCTGGTCGGCGTTAGCGAGCGTCATGGTCAGACGGATGACGCTGATGTTATTCGGCGATGTGTTGGGCGGCGGAATGTCGAGAGTCCACTGGACGCGGCCGTTCGACACGCGCGTGGCGTACTGCGGATCCTGCACGGTCGGATCAGGGGCGCCGCAGCTGCCGTAAACCGGCACGCCCGCCTGGGTGGGTGCGCCGCAGTTGTTCTCGTTGACGATGGCGATGGCGGTGACGACGTTGGAGCCTTGCGCCACCGGCGGATTGGTGATGTTGACGTTGAGCGTGATCTGCAACGTGGCCTGCGTGGCCGTGGCAACTTGTCCGCCGGGGTCGATGCATTCGACGAGCACGTCGCTGATGCGCTCCGCCATGCCGCCGGCCCGTATCGGGCGCTCGCTACCGCGGACGAAACAGTTGAGTTGGGCGACGGCCGAGGGCGCGTAGAGCGCCGCAAGCGCCAAGAGGAAAATAGTCTTTCGGGCCATGGGTGACACTGTTCTACCCGCTTTGTGTACGTATTGTCAAAGCATTGCCATCACTGGACTTGCGCACGAGTGAAAAGTCCCAAAGAGATACTGTTCGAAAAGCCACATCGCGGCGACCATGCGGGTCAGCCGAGGATATCGCCGATCACATGCCCGTGCACGTCGGTCAGGCGGCGATCAATGCCGTTGTGGCGGTAGGTCAGGCGCTCGTGGTCAATGCCGAGCAGGTGCAGCACCGTGGCATGCACGTCGTAGCCTTCGGTCTCGTTTTCGGCGACCTTGTAAGACCATTCGTCGCTCGAGCCGTAGCTGACGCCGCCCTTCACGCCGCCGCCGGCCAGCCAGGAGGTGAAGGCGAACGGGTTGTGGTCGCGACCCAGGCTTCCCTGGCTGCACGGCATGCGCCCGAACTCGGTGGTCCAGTAGACGATGGTGTCGTCGAGCAGCCCGGTTCCGGCCAGGTCTTCGATGAGCGCCGCGGCGGGCTTGTCCATCTCGCCGGCCATCTGGGCGTGGTCTTTTTCGATGTTTTCGTGGCTGTCCCAGTTGCGCCGGGGAAAGCCGTTGTCGGCTCCGCTCCAGACCTGCACGAAACGGACTCCGCGCTCGAGCAGCCGCCGAGCTACCAGACAGCGCGTGCCAAAATCCTGGGTCAACGGGCCGTCCACTCCGTAGAGCTTGCGAACCTCCGGCGGCTCCTTGCTGATGTCGAGCGCCTCGGGAGCGCTCAACTGCAGCCGCGCGGCCATCTCATAGGCCTGGATGCGGGCCTCGAGCTGCGAATCTTCGCCGCGCGCGGCCATGTGGGCGCGGTTGAGCTTTTCGAGCGTCGCCAGCGTCGCTCTCTCCGAATCCTGGGTGACGAAGTCGGCGTCGGGGGGAGGGAACAGGTCATGGATCGGCTGCTCGCGTCCCACCCGGATCATGGTCCCCTGGTGCTGTGCCGGCAGGAACCCGGCGGACCAGTTGCCCGGCCCGTTGGGCGGAAACCCGCGCAGGTCCGGCAGCGCGACGAACGTCGGCAGGTTGTCGTTCAGCGAACCCAGGCCGTACGAGAGCCAGGCGCCCATGGCGGGATAACCCGGCAGCACGAAGCCATTGCTCTGCAAGAACGTCGCCGGTCCGTGGACGTTGGACTTCGACACCATCGCATGCAGAAACGCGATGCGGTCGGCCTGGCCGCCAATGTGCGGAACCAGGTCGGAGATCATCTTGCCGCACTGGCCGTAGCGCTTCCAGCCCCAGGGGCTGGCCATGATCGGGCCGGGATCGCTTTGGAAGAGCTCGACCTTGCCGCCGGGGTCGAATTTCTGGCCGTTGCGTTTGGCGACTTCGGGCTTGTAGTCGAACGTATCGACCTGGCTGGCCGCGCCGGACATGAAAAGCTGGACGACCCGCTTGGCTTTGGGCGCCGGCCCCTGTGCGGCGGTCAGGCCCTCGCGGCCGAGCATCGCGGCCAAGGCGACGCCGCCGAGGCCGCCGCCCCAGTTCCACAGGAATTGGCGTCGGGAGCCAGTGGGGCCGGACATTCCTGTCCGGCGCGCGCTAGTCGACAAACAGGAACTCATTGGAATTGAACAGCAGCCGTGTGAGGTTCTCCAGACCTTGCTCGCGGGCGTAGGCGGCCAGAATGGCCTTTTCTGTGGGCTCGACGGTGCGCGAAAGCGTCAACCAGACAGCCTTTTCGATCCGGCGGTCGAGCGTATCCGCCTCGGCGCGGAGCTTCTGGGCAAACCGCCGCGATTGTTCGATCAGCAGCGGGTCGTTGAGCATCGCCAGCGCCTGCACGGCGGTGAGCGTGACGTTGCGCTTCGGCGTCAGGATCGACGGGTCGGGGCAGTCCAGGCTCTCCATGAACGGGTCGGGGACCGAACGGACGATGAAGCGGTAGACGCTGCGCCGCATCGACGCCTGCTCCTCCACCTGGAATCGCGCGTAGTCATAGACCGGCGAGTGGTCGTTGACGAAGAAGAAGTGCTCGTCCGGCGGGCCGTACATGGTCAGGTCGAGGCTGCCTGCGATCTGCAGGACGCTGTCGCGGACGGACTCGGCGTCGAGCCGGCGGCGGTTCTGCCGCCAAAGGAACTGATTGCCGGCGTCGATTTTTTCGAACGCGGCGTTGGGGTTGGATTGCTGACGGTACGTCTGGCTGAGCAGGATGTGGCGGTGCAGGCTCTTGAGCGAGCCGTTGTCGCGCAGCTCGGCCGCCAGCCAGTCCAGCAGCTCCGGGTGGGTCGGTTTCTCGCCCATGCGCCCGAAATCGCTGGGGCTGTCGACGAGGCCGCGCCCAAAATGAGTCTGCCAGATGCGATTCGCGATCGAACGCCAGGTGAGTGGATTGCGCTCGTCGGCGATCCAGTCCGCCAGGGCGAGTCGGCGTTGGCCTTCGTCAGCGGTCTCGGGGACTTCGAAGCGCGCCGGCAGCGACGCCACGGCGGTAATCGCGCCGGGCTCGGCGGGCTGGATGGGGCTGTCGACGTCGCCGCGCGCCAGCACGGAGACGGGACGCGGCTCGATGGCGGGCTCGAACTTGCCGTAGCCGTCGAAGTAGGGTGCGGCGGCGTAGACGAGTTCCGGCTCAGGAAGCGCCTTCTGTTGGGCCGTCAAATCCTTGCGCTCGGCCTCCAGACGCTCGAGTTCGGCGAGCTTCGCCGGCGGCAGCAAGCCGCGCTTGAGTTCGGTGCGCTCTCGGTCCAGCGCTGAGGCCTCCTCGGCCATGCGTTTGATCTCGACGTCGAGCCGCTCATTCTCGGCCTTCTGCTCGGATGTCTCCCCGGCCGTTTTGGCGTGGAAGAGCAGCGTGCGGGCCTTGCGGATCTCTTCGGACTGCGCGGCCAGGGCTTCGATGCGGTCGCTGGTCTGCTCGGCGACCAGGTCCTCGAGCGGACGCAGTTCGAGTTCCACCTGCGCCAGCCGGCCGCGCAACTCCCGCCTTAGCCGGAATGTGTCCGGGTCGCGGTCGAACGGCCGATCGGCGCGGTCGACACCGGCAAACACGGCCTGCACCGCGTAGTAGTCCGATTGCAGGATCGGGTCGAACTTGTGATCGTGACAGCGGGCGCAGTGCACGGTCATGCTCGAAAAGCTCGACATGACGGTCATGAGCATGTCATCGCGGTCGAGCAGGCGGGCGATGCGCTTGTCGCGGGTTCCCTCGCGCAGCTCGGCGTGGCCGACGTAGTCCCAGGGGCCGGCGGCGAGAAAGCCGGTGGCGATGAGCGCGTCGGGGTCGTCGGGACGCAGTACGTCCCCCGCGATCTGCTCGCGCACGAAATCGCGGTAGGGCTTGTCCTCGTTGAAGGCCCGGATCACCCAATCCCGGTAGGGCCAGGCGTTCCGGCGCGGCTTGTCTTTGTCATAGCCGTGGGTCTCGCCATAGTGCGCCACATCCAGCCACCAGCGCGCCTGCCGCTCCCCAAAGCGCGGCGAGGCGAGCAGGTCGTCAACCAGCGTTTCATAGGCGTCGGGCGACGGGTCGGTCACGAACGCTTCCACCTGCGCGGGTGTCGGAGGCAGGCCGTGGAGATCGTAGTAGAGCCGGCGGATGAGCGTGCGGCGGTCGGCTTGGGGCGACGCCTCCAGCCCCTTTTCCGCAAGCTTTTCGAGCACGAAGGCGTCGATCGGGTTGTCGCCCGAGCCAGGCGAGGCGGGCTTCTCGATGGGCCGCAGCGACCACCAGGTTCTGTCCTCGGTGGAGGCTTCGCCCGCGGACGCTCCGGCGTCGATCCAGGCCTGGATCCGCTCCACCTGCTCGGCGCTGAGGGGCTCGCCGATGGGCGGCATGGTCGGCTTGGCCCCGCTGATGCGACCGATGAGCAGGCTCGCCGCGGCGTCTCCCGCCACGACCGCCGGGCCGCTCTTGCCGCCGGCAAGCAGCGCCTGGGCGGAGGAGAGCGCCAGGCCGGCCTGCGGGTTGGAATCGTTGTGGCAGGCCTGGCAGCGCTGCTCGAGGATCGGCAGCACGTCGGTCTCGAAGGAAGGCGCGCCGTGCAGCAGCGAGGCGGACAGCAGAGCGATGACGAGACGCGGACCCACCGTGGGCTCATCTTATCGCAGGCCTGGGGCGCAGGACGCGGGCGTTGCCGGAGCGTTCAAGATAGCCCCCGGCTTCAGCCGGGGGAACCGAAGTCGAATCGACCCAGCCCTTGCAATGGGACTCATCCGCAACAGCGGATGAGTCCCATTGCTTGATTGCGTGGACCTTAGAGCGCACCCCCGGCTGAAGCCGGGGGCTATCGGGAGCTCGAAAACGGAATCGCTGATCAGCGGCGCCGAGATTGCGCCCGGCGGCATAGTCCTCTGGTGAACTGCCGAAAACGGGGTATCCGGCGCCCCGAATCATGGCTGGAAACGTGGGCGGCGTTGCGTTCGCCTTGACTTCGAGAGCGGCCGATGCGCACGGCCGCTTCCCCGATTTTCACGGTCGTTCCCTTCCACCTCGTCTGCTGGGATGACGCACCGAGTTCCGGGCCCTGAATGCAGCGCTGCTGGAGGTTGTGCCGTGGGTCTGCCTGAATTCTCGATTCGTCGTCCCGTTTCGGTGACCGTCGCCTGTTTGCTGGCCATCCTGTTGGGGGCGATCGCCTTCGTGAAGATTCCGGTGGATCTGATGCCGGAGACCGTCTATCCCACCATCAGCGCCCGCGCCGAGTACCCCGGCGTCGGCCCCGAAGAGATGGAGACGCTGGTCGCCCGCCCGCTCGAAGAGGCGTTTTCGGCCGCTCCCGGCGTCAAGGAGATCACTTCCACCTGCACCGAGGGCTCGGCCTACGTGCGCGTCGGCTTCAACTATGGCGTGGACCTCGATGAGGCCGCCAACGAACTGCGCGCCCGCCTGGACCGTCGTCGCGGCGACCTGCCGGAGGACATGGAGCCGCCGGTAATGTTCAAGTTCGACGTCTCGCAGTTCCCGATCATGTTCCTCACTGTCGCCGCCGACGATCTGGACGCCAAGGAGCTGCGGCACTTCACCGAAAAGAGCCTCCAGCCGCGCATGGAGCGCGTGCCCGGCGTGGCGCAGTTCACCATCCGGGGCGGTTTGCGGCGGGAGATTCACGTCGACCTCGAACTGGACAAGCTGCGCGCGCTCGACCTGGACGTGGCCGACGTGGTGCGCATTGTGCGCGACGAGAACCTCAACGAGCCGGTCGGCCCTGTCCAGGAGGGCCGCTATGAGGTGCTGCTGCGCACCAAGGGCGAGTTCGCCACGCTCGAGCAGATCCGCAACGTGGTGGTCGCGGTTCGCAACGGCGTGCCGGTCTACTTGCGCGAGATCGCCGCAGTGGAAGATTCGCACGAAGAGATTCGCCAGATGGTCTCGGTGGACGGCAAATCCGCCGTACGGCTGTTCGTCTACAAACAGTCCGGCTCAAACACCGTGCAGGTTTCCGAAGGCGTTTGGGGAGAGGTGGCGCGGATCCACAAGGATTACCCGAATATCCACATCTCGGCCACGGGCGACTCGGCTGATTTCATCAAGGCGGCCATCGCCAATGTCCGCGATTCGGCCTGGCAGGGCGGTCTGCTGGCCATAGCCGTGCTGCTGTTCTTCTTGGGCAGCTTTTCGAGCGCGCTGGTTATCGCGGTGGCGATTCCGGTTTCGGTGATCGCCACGTTTGCGCTGATGTACTTCGCCGGCTTCACGCTGAACACGGTGAGCTTCGGCGGGCTGGCGCTGGGCGTGGGCATGCTGGTGGACAACGCCATCGTGGTGCTCGAAAACATCGTGCGGCATCGCGAAGAAGGCAACGATGCACGCACGGCCGCGGTGGTCGGCTCGAAGGAAGTGGCCATGGCGATCACCGCTTCCACCCTGACGACCGTGGCGGTGTTTGTGCCGGTGCTGTTCACACAGGGCATGTCGGCGGTGACGTTCCAGCAGTTGGCCTACGTGGTGTCGTTCTCGCTGCTGTGCTCCCTGCTGGTGGCGCTGACGGTGGTGCCGGCGATGTCGTCGCGCTTGGGAAGTGCGGGCGGGGGCAAGCGCAACGTCTTCCAGCGCGCTTTGCGCAGCGGCAGCTCGGCCATCAACCGCTTGGGCGACTTCTATGGCGGTATTCTGCGCTCGGCGCTGCAGCGTCCGTGGACGGTGGTGGGCGCCGCGGCGTTGCTGTTCGGCCTCTCGCTCGAGATCATTCCGCTGATCGGGGTGGAACTGCAGCCGGAGGTGGATGAGGGCGAGATCCGCGTAAACGTCGAACTCGAACCCGGAACCCGCGTGGAAGTGACCAACGCGATGATGGACCAGCTCTCCACCATCGTGAGGGAAAGCATTCCGGAGGTTCAGACGATCATGACCGAGTCCGGCGGCGGCGGCTTTTCCTCCGCCCAGGGCGGCAACTCCGGCGAGCTGCGCGTCCGTCTGGTGGAGCAGGGCCAGCGCAGCCGCAAGGCGGTCGAGGTGGCCAACGAGATCCGGCCGCTGATGCAGATCGAGCCCGGCATGGTCGTGCGCACCAGCGTCTCGAGCGGCATGTACCGCCGGGCCAGTTCCACCGGCTCGGGCCAGGGCGACCGCCTCTCCATTGAGGTGCGCGGGGACAACCTCGAGATCCTCAAGGGCCTCGCCGAGCAGGTGCGGCAGGTGATGATCTCCACGCCGGGCGTCGTGGATGCGCAGACCTCGCAGCGCGCCGGCTTCCCGGAGATGGTGGTCGAGGTCGACCGCGACAAGGCTTCGGCGATGGGCCTGAACGTCTCGACCATCGCGCAAACCTTCAAGACGGCGGTTGGCGGCAGCCGCTCCTCGATGTATCGCCAGGAAGGCGATGAGTACAACATTCTTGTGCGCCTGCGCGAGCAGGACCGGCTGGCGATCGAGCAGATCGCCGACGTTCCGCTGAACCTGCCGGGCGGCCGGACGACGCCGGCGCAAAGCGTCGTCACGATGACACGCCAGGAAGGTCCGACGCAGATCGACCGCCGCGACCAACAGCGCATCGTGGTGGTCAGCGCCAACATCGACGACCGCGACCTGGGCTCGATCGTCTCGGACATCGAGCGAGAGGTCGCCCTGATCGGCAAGCCCGCCGGGTATGAGATCCGCTTTGGCGGCGAGTACGAAGAGCAGCAGGAAGCGTTCGAACAGATGACGTTCGCGGCTATTCTGGCGCTGGTGCTGGTCTACATGGTGATGGCGGCGCAGTTTGAATCCTGGCGAGACCCGTTCATCGTGCTCTTCTCGGCGCCGCTGGCGACCATCGGCGTCGTGCTGGCGCTGCTGTTGACGGATACCACGTTCAACATGCAGGCCTTTTTGGGCGTGATCATTCTGGTGGGCATCGTGGTCAACAACGCCATCGTGCTGATCGACTACGCCAATCAGTTGCGACGAGACCACGGCTATAGCCCGCGCGAGGCCGCCATCACGGCCGGGGCGCGTCGGCTGCGTCCGATCCTGATGACGACCTCGACGACGGTGCTGGGCCTGCTGCCGATGGCGCTGGGGTTGGGCGAAGGCGGCGAGTTGCAGGCCCCGCTGGCGCGCACGGTCATCGGCGGATTGACCAGTTCCACGCTGATCACGCTGGTGGTGATTCCGGCGGTGTACCTGCTGCTCGAGGAGCGCGGCTGGCGCAAGGAGATGCGGCGGCGTCCAGCGGCGGGCTTGACCGAGGCGCCGGCTCCCACGGGCGACTAGTTCGCCGCCAGACTGCCGGCTTGCCTCAGCAGGGGGCCGACAGCCGGGCGACGCGCTAAACTCGTCCCAAATGCCCGCGTTTGACCTGATCCTCATCGGCGGCGACGTCTACACGCCCGCCGGACTCGTCCGAACCAACGTCGGCGTACGCCACGGACGCGTCGCCGGGCTGGGCGACCTCGCCGGAGCGACGGCGCCCGAAATCGTCGATGTGACCGGCCTGACCGTGCTGCCGGGCGTGATCGACTCTCAGGTGCACTTCCGCGAGCCCGGCCTCGAGCACAAGGAAGACCTGGCAACGGGCTCGATGGGAGCGGCCCTGGGCGGAGTGACGGCGTTTTTCGAGATGCCCAACACGAAGCCCGCCACCACCACCCGGCAGGCGCTCGAAGACAAGCTCGCGCGGGCCAAGGGGCGGGCCTGGGTCGACCACGCGTTCTTCATCGGCGCCACCGAATCGAACATCGCGCGCCTGAACATCCTCGAACTGCTGCCCGGCTGCGCGGGCGTCAAGCTGTTCATGGGCAGCTCCACCGGCGACCTGCTGGTGCATGAGACCGGCGCGGTCGCCGGCGTCCTCGGCAACGGCTTCCGGCGGTTGTCGGTGCACAGCGAAGACGAGGAGCGCATGCGCGAGCGCTTTGCGATGGTGGAGGGCGGGGCGCCGGTGACGATGCACCCCGCTTGGCGCGACGCCGAGGCCGCGGTGATGAATACCCGCCGGCTGCTGGAACTCGCCGCCGACGCACGCCGCCGCGTGCACGTGCTGCACATCACCACGGCCGAGGAGATGCAACTGCTGGCCGACGCCCGCGATTTCGCCACCGTCGAAGTGACGCCGCAGCACCTTACTCTCTCCGCGCCCGACGCCTATGAACGCCTGGGAACCCGCGCCCAGATGAATCCGCCGATTCGCGAGGAGCGCCACCGCCTGGCGCTGTGGCGGGCGATCGAGCAGGGCGTGGTGGACGTACTGGGTTCGGACCACGCGCCGCACACGCTCGAAGAGAAGAAGAAACCCTACCCGCAGTCGCCGTCGGGCATGACCGGCGTGCAGACGCTGCTGCCGATCATGCTCGATCACGTCAACGACGGCCTGCTAAGCCTGCAGCGGCTGGTGGATCTGACCAGCGCCGGCCCGGCCCGCATCTTCAACATCGCCAGCAAGGGCCGCATTGCCGTGGGTTACGACGCGGATTTCGCGGTAGTCGATCTCAACGCGCAGTGGGCCATCACCGACAAGTGGATCGCCTCAAAATCCGGCTGGACGCCGTACAACGAGCGGCTGGTGACCGGCAAGCCGGTGCATACCCTGGTACGCGGCCAAATCGTGGTACGCGACGGCGCGATCGAGGGCGAGCCGATCGGCGAGCCGGTGCGCTTCGTGGAAACTTTGGGCGGGCTGCCGGAGCTGGAGTCGCCGGAGCTGCAGTACGATTCGTAGCGCGCGCCTCCAGGCGAGCCGCGTAGGCCGTCCCGGCCTACGTTCCGGTGCGATACGATTTGGAGAACCTCCGTCCGTGCCGCGCCCTTCAGGGTGCGGGTTCCGACGGACTTTTCAGCCCGCACCCTGAAGGGCGCGGCACGGAACAGAAACCATGCTCGAACGCCCTCGCCGCAATCGCCGCTCCGCCTCCATGCGCGCCCTGGTGCGCGAGACCTCGCTGTCGGCCTCGGATTTCGTCTGGCCCGTCTTCGTCGAAGAGGGCGAAAACAAGCGTACGCCGATCCCGTCGATGCCGGGCATGGCGCGGGTTTCCATCGATGAGTTGGTGCGCGACTGCTCCGAAGCGTTTTCGGTCGGCGTCAAAGGGGTTGCGCTGTTTCCGGCGCTCGAGGACGCCCTCAAGGATCGCACCGGCAAGGAGTCCGTCAACCCCGACGGCCTGCTGCAGCGCGCCATCCGGGCGCTCAAGAAGGAAGTCCCCGAACTGCTCGTCATCACCGACGTCGCCCTGGACCCCTACTCGAGCGACGGCCATGACGGGCTGGTGCGTGACGGCCTGATCCTGAACGACGAGACCCTGCCGCTGCTGGCGCGCATGGCGGTGGCCCAGGCCGAAGCCGGCGCCGACGTGGTCGCCCCGTCCGACATGATGGACGGCCGCATCGAGGCGATTCGCGACGCGCTCGACAGCCAGGGCTTTTCCCACGTGGCGATCTGCAGCTATTGCGCGAAATATGCCTCGGCGTTCTATGGGCCGTTCCGCGACGCGCTGGACTCGGCGCCCAAATCGGGCGACAAGAAGACCTACCAGATGGACCCCGCCAACCGGCGCGAGGCGATCCGCGAGATCGAGCTCGACGAAGCCGAGGGCGCCGACTGGATTCTCATCAAGCCCGGCCTGCCGTACCTGGACGTGGTGCGCCTGGCTCGCGAAAACACCTCTCTGCCGGTGGCCGTCTATCACGTCTCCGGTGAGTTCGCGATGCTCAAGGCCGCCTCGCAGAACGGCTGGCTCGACTACGACGCCTGCCTGCTCGAGACGCTGACGGCGTTCAAGCGGTCCGGTGCGGACATCATCTTTACCTACGGGGCGGTCGACGCGGCGCGCCTGCTGGCACGCTAGCTTATGCCTGCGGAGGCGCGAGGCTGGCGCTGGGGACCCTTCACGGCTCGGCTGCCGTTTCTCCATCTGCGGCCGGAGGCGCCGGAGCTGATCCAGGGCTTGTTGGTGGCCGCCACCACCGGACTGGCGGTCACGCCGATCTACCTGGAGTTGTTTGGCATGGCGTTCGAGACGGCGGTCGCGCTGGTCGTCGTCCAAAGCCTCATCATCTACTCGGCCTTTCTGCTGTTTGGAGAGCCGTTCTGCCCGGGCTGGCTGACTCCGGCGCTGCCGCTGGTGCTGGCGCAGACCGCCGGGTACGAGACCGCCGCCGAGCGCATCGACTTCGTCAACGCCGTGGTGCTGACCACCGCTGCGGGGTTCTTTCTGTTCGGGCTGACCGGCCTGGGACGCCGCTTCATGCGGGCCATCCCGCGCGTGTTGCGGGCCGGCATCATCTTGGGAGCCGGACTGAGCGCATTCTACGGCGAGACTTTGCCGCGCTCCGGCGGACGGCTGGCGCGACTGGAAGCCTATCCGGTCTCGATCGCCTTGGCCACCGGCGTCACGCTGCTGCTGCTGTTCTCGAAGCCGCTGGCGCAGTGGCGGGAGCGCTCGCCGACGGTGGCCTATGTGTCAGGGCTCGGCGTGGCGCCGGGATTCTTGTTGGCGATGCTGATCGGGCCCTGGGCGGGGGAGATCGATTATTCGGGGCTGCGGGAGTACGCGGCCGGGCTCGTCTTTCTGCCGAACTTCGCCGGGCTCGCCGAGTTCAACGTCTTGGGCCGAGGGCTGCCGGATCCGCAGATGTTCGTGGCGGCGACCCCGCTGGCGCTGACGGCCTACCTGGTGGCGGTGGGCGACCTCGTCACCGGCGAGGGCCTGGTGCGCGACGCCGCGCAGCATCGGCCCGACGAGACGATCGTGTTCGACCGCCGGCGCTCGCAGCTCACCCTGGGCGCGCGCAACGGCGCCGTGGCGCTGCTGGGCGGGCCGTTCTTCCCGCTGCAGGGGCCGCTGTGGGCGGGCGCGATGGTGATCGTCACGGAACGCTACCGACGCGGCCCGCGGGCGATGCAGTCGCTCTATAGCGGCATCGCCAGCTACTACCTGCTGGGGCTGCCGGCGTTGTACTTTGTGGGGCCGGCGCTGGCGCTGTTTCGGCCGGCTTTGGACGTAGCGTTCTCGATGACGCTGCTGCTGACCGGCTTCGCCTGCGGCGCGCTGGCCATGGCCATGGTCCAGGATCGACTGGAGCGCGGGCTGGCGCTGATGATCGCCGCCGCCATTGCGTTCGGATCTCTCACCGTCGGGGTGGCGTTCGGCTTTGCGGCCATTGCGGCGCTGCTGGGCAGGGACGCCTGGCGGGACGAGTAGCCGCGCCGCGCGGTACCATGGCAAGCGTCATGATCGACCTCGTTCGTCTGCACCACGTCTCGTTTGCGGTCAAGGACATCGAAGCCTCCAAGAAGTTCTTTGGCGGGATCTTGGGGCTGCCCGAGCTCGACCGCCCGAACTTCAACTTTCCCGGCGCCTGGTATGCGCTCAAGGACCGGCAACTGCACCTGATCGAGAGTCCCAACGCCGGCCGCGACGTGCAGGGCAGCATCAGCCGCGCTGACCACATGGCGCTGGAGGTGACCGACCTCGATCCCGTGCGCGAGCTGCTGTCGAGCCATGGCGTGGAGTACGCCAACGGGTCCAACGACGCGCTGGGCTTCCAGCAGGTTTTTTGTAGCGACCCTGACGGCCACACCATCGAGTTCGTGCGGTATCTGTAGTTCTTCCGTGCCGCAATTTGAAGATTGCGGCACGGAAGGGACAGGGAACTCAGTTTTTCGGCGCAGCTGGCGCCGCCGGGCTGGTCGCAGCCACGTCCAGGTTGATCCGGTTGGGCGAGATGTTGCGAATCGTCAAGTTCGGCGGATGCTGCACGTCGTCGGACGAGAGATAGAACGTCCGCCTCCCCAGCGCCACCAGCGAGGCGTCGAGCCGCACTTGGATCGCCGTCGGGTCGAGCAGGTAGAGATCGCGGCGCAGGCCTGTCAGCTCGACTTCGACTTTGCCGGGTTCGATCGAATCCACTTCGAAACCTTCGTCGATGTTGTCGACGAGCACCGGCACGCTCAGCGTCTTCTGCGTCAGCTTCGTGCCGGAAATGAACAGTTGCCACAGGCCGATCGACAGCGCCAGCGCCAGCACCGCCTGCGGCCAGCTCCTTGACCAAGTCGCCCAGCGGTTTGCCGCCCGGCCCTCTTTGCCGTGCCGGCGGCCATGCTCGAGGATGCGCTCGTTGAGCTCCTCGATCGACTCGACTTGCTCGAGACGTCCTTCGTGGGCGATGGAGACCTCGCCGCGCTCCTCGGAGACAGCGATGCACAACGCATCCGTGGTCTCGCTCATGCCCAGCGCGGCGCTGTGGCGAGTACCGCGGGTCTGGATCTCGCGAAAATTAGCCGACAGCGGCAGGTGGGCCGCGAACTGAGTCACGCGGTCGCCACGGATCACCACGGCGCCGTCGTGGCCCATCGAACCCGGGTCGAACAGGCTCATCAGCAACGAACGGCTAAGTCGACCGTCGAGCCGCTCGCCGCCATCCACATAGCGCTCGACCGGGTCGGCGCCGGGCAACACGATCAGCGCTCCGCAGCGGCGCGCGGCGAGTTCGAAGACTGTCGTGCTGAGGACTTCGAGGCTTTCATCGCCGGCGTGTCGGGAGCCGCCGCCGCCGGATCCAAGCAGGGCGACGCGCTCGAACAAGCGGCGCAGGTCTCCTTGCAGCACCACCACGAGGACGATCAGGAAAACGGCGAAGACGCCCTGGAACAGCCAGGCCGTCAACTCGAGCCGCAGTTCTCGGGCGACCAGGTAGGCGATTACCAGCAGCAGACCGCCCGCCACGGCCAGCCCTGCGCGAGCCCGCTGGAGCCAGACGATCACGGCATAAAGCGCCAGGGCAACGAGCCCGATGTCCAGATATTCCGCGATTCCCAGCTGTTGCATACAGTGCGTTGTCTCTGAAAGGCTTGTAGCAAGGAGCCTTCCAAAGTGCGGATCGTTACAAAGGTCCGTTCGGATCAGTGCGTTGGAGAACCCCGCAGCCTCGACTCGCCCGGAGGGCCTTGGAAAAAACTGCATACTCAAGGAAAGTTCGTCATGCAGCCGTGCGCCCGCCTCCCATCGGGACGGCGCCGGCCACGTGTTTGTAGCTGAATGGAACTAAGCAACTTACGGTTGAATCCTGGGCAATTGGCGCCACGTTTGCCTAGGAGACGGTTGGAGAGATTATCCAAATGAAACGAGCGCTCATTTTGACCACGATTCTTGTCGCCTCGACGACCTTTGCCCAAGAGGCGAACCCGACCCAGCAGGCAGAGAAAACCTCCGATGGTTCGACTCCGTTGTACCGGGTCAACGTTGTGGCGCGGACCACGAAGGCGGTGAATTACGGCCACCGGGCCCTCAAAACAAAAATTGATTTTGCCGGCACGCTGCTCGCACGCGACGCCAAGGGCGACGCCTGGATCGAATCCAAGCGCGGGGCTGTGGAGGTGAAGGCCAAGTTCAAGAAGCTTCCGCCGCCGCAGCACTACGGACGCCAATATCTGACCTACGTGCTGTGGGCGGTCACCCCCGACGGGCGGGCCACCAACCTGGGCGAAATCCTCACCAACTCGAGCGACAACGGCAAGCTAGAAACGGCCACGGAGCTGCAAACCTTTGCTCTGATCGTCACCGCGGAGCCTTACTACGCCGTGACCCAGCCGAGCGACGTGGTGGTGATGGAGAACGTAGTCCGTCCGGACACGGTCGGCTCGGTCCAGACGGTCGATGCCAAGTACGAGTTGCTCAAGCGCGGCGAGTACACCTTTGACCTCGATGCCGCGAACGCCCGCACGGAGGCTCCGGGCGGCCGTAGCGTGTCGCAGAAGGAATACGAGTCGCTGGTGGAGATTTATCAGGCGATCAACGCGATTCAACTGGCGCAGGCGAAAGGCGCCGCCGAGCACGCCGGCGATACGCTCGCGCGGGCGAAGTCGAAGCTCGAAGAGGCCCGCCAGGCCTATGCGGCCGACCCCAAGGGCCGCCAGGCGGTGACGCTGGCGCGCGAGGCCACGCAGACCGCTGAGGATGCGCGTTTGATCGCCGAGCGCAAGAGCGAATAGCAAGACCTTCTTGGCGAAAAGGCGGAGAGCGGCCAACCGTTCGGGTTGCGGGTGCAGGGTGGCAGTGAATTGCGGTTTGACCACGAAGGCAGGGCTCGCAGCCGCTCGTGTTGACACCCTCGCCCCGCGATAGCGAGAATCGAGCAACCCCCGATCGAGGAGATCAGCCCGTGAATCGACGACAATTTTTGGGAGCCGCCACGGCGGCCGGCGGGCTCACAGCGCTTGGCTGCGCCCCTTCGACCCCACCAGAGGAGACATCAACCCACGTGACCAAAGAGTTGGCCGGAAAACCCCTCGCCGAGCTGCGCGAGCTGTATCGCTACGACCTGTTCGACGACTATCTGCCGTTTGAAGAAGAGCACGTCGTCGACCATGAGCTCGGCGGCTTCATGTGCAACACCGACCGCGCAGGCAACAACCTCTCGACCACCAAGAACACCTGGTACGAAGGGCGCGGCATCTGGGTCCACTCGTTCCTCTACAACAATTTCGGGAAGAAAGAAAAGGATCTCGAGATCGCCCGCAAATCCGTCGAACTCACGCTGCCGCTCAAGCCAAAACCGTTGACGCTGTGGCCCGGCGCGATGACCCGCGAGGGCAAGCCGACCAACGAGCGCGCCTCCGACATCTATTGCGGCCTGTTCGTCGCCAACGGCCTGCAGCAATACGCCGTCGCCACCGGGGACGAAAAATACCGCGCCGAAGCCAAAGCGATCCTGCTGGACCACCTGGCCATCTACGACGACTCCAAGTACGACTACCCGGCCAGCTACGGACCTCCGGGTGTGCAGCCCGTGGAAGGGCCGCGGGTGCTGGGCCACTGGATGGTGCTGCTGCGGATGGCCACCCAGATGCTTGAGACTGCGCCTGACCCGGAAATCGAGGAGATCGCCAAGCGTTCGGTGGACGCGCTGCTCGACCACCACCAGAATCCGGCGTTCGACCTGATGAACGAGGTCATCAACCACGACCTCTCGCGCGCCGAGGGCGGCTGGGAGCAGTTCTGCTACATCGGCCACGCCATCGAGACGCTCTGGATGGTGATGTTCGAGGCGGGCCGCCGCAAGGACAAGGCGCTGTACGAGCGCGCCGCCGCGATGTTCAAGCGCCACGTGGAAGTCGCCTGGGACGACGTGTATGGCGGCTTCTTCCACGGCATGTTGCACGTGGACGACAACGTCTGGACCGAGGGCAAGGTGCTGTGGCTGCAGGAAGAGGTGCTGATCGGCACGCTCTACATGATCGAGCACACCGGCGACCCGTGGGCGGTGGAGTGGTTCAACAGGACCTACGCCTACGTGCGCGAGAAGTGGCCCTTGAAGCAGTACGGCTACCCGATCTGGATCCTCTCCGCCGACCGCAAGGTGACTTTTGAGGAGAAGGCCACGCGCGTGGGCAATTTCCACCACCCGCGCCACCTGGCGATCAACCTGCTGGCGCTGGACCGGATCATCGAACGCGGCGGCGAGCCGACGGGGCTGTTCGGGTAGCGTACGAGGATACTCCGCGAGCGGGTGCGTACCAGAGCAAGGGTTCTGGTACGATTTCAGCCTGTATGCTGACACCCGCACACCGCGTCGCCGTTCTAGGCGTCGGTTCTAAAGGCTCCACGCATGTGATTCTGCTGTCTCCGGACGGCGACTCCTCCATTGCACACACGTTCAAGAAGTCGACCAGAACGAGCTACGGCGGCATCGCCTATGCACTGTTTGACCCGGTAACTCCCGGCGATCGGGAGGAGATGCCGTGGCAGCGCGGCGACATCTTGGTGTCGCGCTCGACCGCGTCGGATCGTCCGCAACGCGCGATCTTGCGTTTGCGGCCCAACTACCGGGGGCGGCGCTTTGTCGGCTATGACGAGCAGGTGATCTACGCAGGCGTCGGGGCCGCCATCCAGGGACTGGCGTTCGATCCCCACGGGCGGCTTTACGCCGCGCAGGCGGACTCCAAGCGCATCTACCGGCTGCAGATGAGCTCTTTGGGAAAGCTCGAGGAGATCGCCTGGATGGCCACTCCGCCCAGGCTCCCGTGGAAGGGCGACTTCGGCTTCTCGCCGGATGGCATGCTGTTCCTGTCTTCGGGAGAGGGCGATGCGACCGGTCAGGTCTACAAGTTCTCCGTCGGCGGCGACCCGCGGCCCGGCCCGGCTTCGATTCAGCTCATCACCTACCGGGCGGCCTACTCGGCGCGCAGCGAGATCCGCGGCTTCAGTTTCTTTGACAATGACTCGTTGCTGTTCACCGACGCGCGGGACGCTTACTACCGCTCAAAGGTCGACCCCGCGCTCGATCCGACATCGCAGCCTGCGGGGCCTTCCCAGCCGGTCTTGGCGGGACCGGTGATAGCGTCGCTGGCTCTCCGCTACAGCGACCCGACGCTCGAGAAGATCTCCGTCACCGACATCGCGGTGATGCGCACTGCCTGGCAGAGCTATCTCGAACAGCATCGGACCGTCCGCGCGGCCATCTCGTGGAGTCCTGAACAGGGCCGCTCGCTGCACTATGCGCAGTGGACGGGCGATGCGAAGACCGCCTCGATGGAGCGCCGCCTGCATCGCATGTACGGCTGGATCGCAGCCGGCGAGTCGGCTCCGCTGGCCTACCGCTGGCAGACCGACCCGCTCACCGGCAGCGCGCGCATCGGCCCGGAAATCGTGCAGGCGTGGGGAACCATCGGCAAGCACGACGCCGAAGACGGCTACTTGGCCTTCCTGGCGCACTGCCTTTGGATGCAGGTCCACAACAAAGTGCCGTGGAACCTGCACGACTACTCCGCCGCCCACCTGGAATTGCTGCTCGACGGCGCGAATCTGTTCCGGCCGAGCAACGCTACCGGAGACCGCTTCAGCCTGAACGAAGACGTCGTCGTCAACGCCATGCCGAGCGATCCCGCGCTCTGCTTCGCGTTCCTGACCGGGAGCGACAGCGCCTGGCGCAGTGGCCCCTCGTTCATCCAGCCGACCCGGCGCGAGACGATTTTCAGCTTCACGCGCTGGGTGATGGACCACCTCGCGCACGGCTCGAACCCCTCCGCCAGCCAGGGCGTCACCTACTACGGCTACAACGGCTACCCGCCGGTGGAGACGATGCTGCGCCGCATGATCGACCCCGGCTCATCAATCGGCGATCCACGATACTGGACGTGGCAGGGCTGCCACACCTCGGCCGGGTTGATGATCCACTTGATGCGCCTGCTGCTGATTCCCGCCGGCCGCACTAAGCTTTATGACTGGTGGGCGGGTCAACCCGAGCCCGGCTATCACGGCGGCGTGGATTTTCCCACAGAGCAACTGGCGTGCCTGCATACCGACGAGTTCTACGCAATGCCGGTGCTAATGGACCCGTATCTGCCGCCCGAAGAGATCTACAACGGCGGCCCTGATGAGAGCTATTCCGGCTACCTGACCCAGTTCGGAAGCATGCCGGCCGACGCGCAGGCGGCTGGGGCGAATATGACGGCGTTCCTCAAGCAGGAAGCGATCATCGCGGCGCGCAACGGGACCAACCGCGTGATGAAAGCCTTTTGGGGGCAGGACTTGGCGAACAACCCCATTCCGGACAACCGGCCTTGCGAGCAAAAGTACTGGAATGCAGCGCTGGAGCTGACCTCGTTCGGTCTGACCACCACCGAGGCCGCCCAGTTGCTCTGCGACAACGAGCAGAAGTACCTGGACTTCATCGCGAACTTTCGCGCCGAGCACGCCGCCGAACTGCCTACGGGGGGCGACGAGCAGCAGCACCTCCAGGCGGCGTTCTCGCTGTACCAGCAACTGCACGACGCTTGGATGGCAGCGCGCTAGCGGGCATCGTGGAGCGGGCCTCCCGGTCGCCGCTTTGCCCAATCCATCCTTCCGTGCCGCGCCCTTCAGGGCGCGGGTTCCCCGACTACCGTCGGGGGTTACGGCGACGTTCCGGCCGCCGCAGAAGCTTGGCCGGGAGGCCAAGCTCGCAGGCCCGGAGGCCTGCTCCACACTACTTCGGCGGCGGGTAGTCCGACACGGGCCCGGCGCAGAAGTGCGAGTCCCGGCCCACGAAGTAGTCCACGTCCAACTCCGGGGTCTCCAGGCGCTTGTGGCCCTGGAAGCGTGATTCGAGCGCAAAGTCCAGCATGCCGCTGGTCAGCATCGTGCGCTCCACCGGATAAGTCGACACGCCCGTCTCGAACATTTTCTCGATGTTCATCGTCAGGCAGCCGAAATGCGGGTGCGGGCGGCCGTTCTTGAGATACATCAAGGTCGAAACCGGCTCGCTGCGTCCTTCCACGTCGATCGCCACGGTAAAGTCTTCCACCGCGCCGGTCAGCAGGAAGGCCGCCGCTTCGAGGCCGTCGTTGTACTCAATCAGGAAGACGGACGGCGACTTGACGTTTTCGCGCATGCCCGGCTTCAGCGTCTGGCTGTGGGTAAGAGCCTTGTCAAAAAGCCGCTTCGCCCAGGGCGTGTCGTCCAGGAACTTCCAGACGGCGTCGTTCTCGAGGCAGGTGATCGCCTTGACGCCGGTTTCGCCGCCCTGGCGCCGTTCGACCATGCACTGCAGCGACTCGAGCAGGTGGAAGCCGTAAATGTCGAGGCCGCTGTAGCTGATCGCCACCGCCTTGGTCGCCTTTTCGCCCCACGGGAAGTCGATGGACGGGATGCGGTGCGCCACCGGCACCGACGAGCCGGCCAGCATCGGGAAGCCCATCTCGCGCGAGATCTCCACCATGCGCTTGGCCTTGATCCAGCTGTAGGAGAGGTGCTTGTCGTTGAAGATGGGCGCGGTCTGACCGGTGCGGCGATAGGTGTCGGTGATCTCGAGGAACATCTTGAAGCGCGGATAGAGCTTCTGCGCCTTGTCGTTCATCGGGTAGTCGCCGTGCTCGCCGATGAGCAACACGCCGTCGACAGCCAACTCGTCTCCGCCGAGCGTGAGCGCCTCGTGAATGGTGCGGAAGATCGGCACGCCGTACTTGGCAGCCATCGGGCGGCTCATGTCGGCGTCTGGAACCTGCTCGGTGTACATCGACACGATCTTGGAGCGCGGGCCGGAGCCGGTGCTGTCCTGGTTCCAGCCCTCCAGGTACTTGCCGACGATGACGTCGGAGTGCGATCCGGGGCGATAGATCGTCATGATCGCCGCGATGCGCTTGGGCGGGCCGGTCTGGGCGCTGAGGGGGATGTAGGAGGCGGCGAGGGCGCCGGCCGAGGTAGCGAGAAATCCGCGGCGATTCATTGCCGACTATTTTTGCGCGATAACGATTGCGATTGCCAGCGGTGGGGCCGGACATTCTTGCCCGGCCCAAGCAACGGGGACGAACAGGAATGTTCGTCCTACTCCACCCGTGCCACGACCCGCGCCGGGGCTCCGTCCGCATCGAGAACTTTCAGCGGCAAAGCGCAAACCTGCGCCCGCGCCTGCCGGATCGAGCCCAGGTTGCAAAGGTATTCGATCATCGGAATCCCGCGCCGCAGCAGTACGTCGTGGCTGACGAACTCCTCCATCGACGGCTTCTCGCCTCCCAGCAGCCCCCGGATCGGATAATCTTGCGGGAAGTCGAAGCCGACCACCGCCGGTTGCCAGGCGAGCAGCCACTCGCAGGCCTCGCGGATGAGATACGGCGAGCGCGTCCAGAACTCCTTTTGTGACAGCGGATAGCGCTCGTCCCAGGCCGTCTTGAGCAGCACGATGTCGCCGGAGCGGACTTGCTCGCCGGCTGCCGCGAGCATTTCGGCTGAGATCGCGCCGTTTTCTGCGATGCCGCTGAGGTCGACGATCGCCGCCTCGCCCACGAAGTCATCCAGGCGGAAATCCGACGTCGTTGGCCCGTCGGGCAGCATGTGGCGCGGGGCGTCGATGTGCGTAAAGCCGTGGACGGCGAAGCCGAGACGCGTGATCTGGAAGTCGTCGCCGTCTTCAAAACTCGCCGTCAGGCTGCGCTCCACCTTCCAGCGAAAATGGTCTTCGATCGGGTAGGTGAGGTCGACAATCGGCACGGCGCCCCAGACTATCCGCCGGGCCGGGCTTGACGCAAGGGGTTCGAAACGCGGATAACGGAGGGCGCGCCCATGAGCATGAAAGATCGAGTCGCCGTCATCACCGGCGGCGCAGCCGGCATCGGCAAAGCCTGCGCCATCCGCTTCGCCCACGAAGGGATGCGGTTGGTGCTGGGCGATATCTCCGACCAGGACGGCGAAAACACCCTGCGCACCCTCGAAGAGATCGGCGCCGAAGCGGTCTTCGAGCAAGGTTCCATCGCCGACGAGACCTTTTGTCAGCGGCTGGCGCACGTCGCCGAGGAGCGTTGGGGCCGCCTCGACGTTCTGGTGGCCAACGCCGCCCACCGCAACTTCACCCGCGTGCTCGACGCCACCGTCGAGGAATGGGACCAGATGTTGGCGGTGAACCTGAAGGGCACAGCCCTGAGTTGCAAGGCTGTCCTGCCGAAGATGATCGAGCAGGGTCGCGGCTCGATCGTGCTGCTGTCCTCGGTTCACCACGTGGCAGGCCGCAAGGAGATGCCGATTTATGACGCCACCAAGTCCGGCATCGTCTCGCTGACCAAGAGTCTGGCGGTGGACCACGGCGCCGACGGTATTCGCATCAACGCGGTATGTCCGGGGCTGACGGTGACGGATTATCACATCCGCAAGGCGATCCGCGAAGGCCGCTCGGTGGATGCGCTCAAGCAGACTAAGATCGGGCTGTTGGAGCGTCCGGCGGACCCGTCGGAGATCGCGTCGGCGATCCATTTTCTGGCCAGCGACGAGGCCTCCTACATCACCGGCGCGGTGCTGATGGTGGATGGCGGTTTTTCGGTCTAGGAGGGGACGAGCCCCCGTAGGGGGCGACATTCTGGTGGCCCCGGGCGTGAGCCCGGGGTTTCCAAGGCCGAGGGCGCCTCCTCCAATCCCCCGGGCTCACGCCCGGGGCTGGAAGAATGCCGCCCTTCGGGCTCCTGACGCTCTCGCCTGCGGCGAGGTGCAGGCACGCATGCTTGGCTTGGTCTCGATCCGCTGTTTGCAACGCACTACACTAGTGCGAACGACAAATGAAAAAGACACTTCTTGGCAAACCCAGCCGGCGGCAATGGCTTACCGGCGCCGCTTCCGCTCCGCTGCTCGGCTTGGTCGGCTGCGCAAACGAGGCGCCGAAGAAAACCGCGGCGCCGAGCCCCTACCTGGAGCAGCTCGGCATCGAGCCGATCATCGACGCGGCGGGCTATCTCACCGCTCTGGGCGGCGCGGTGATGCCGCCCGAAGTCGCCGACGCCATGCGCGAGGGCGCCAATGCCTTCGTGCCGTTCTATGACCTCTACACGAAAGCCGGAGAGCGCATCGCCGAGCTGATCGGCGTCGAAGCGGCTCTGGTGAGTGCCGGCGCGGCCAGCGCCGCCACCATCGCCACCGCGGCCTGCATGGCCGGCTCGGACCGCGAAAAGATCCACCGGCTGCCCGACGTCACCGGCATCAAGAACGAAGTCATCATCCAGAAAAACCACCGCCAGGGCTACGACCACGCGCCGCGCGCGGCGGGCTGCACGTTCGTGGAGGTGGAGACTGAAGAGGAGTACCGCGCCGCATTCAACGAAAACACGGCGATGGTGTATCACCTGGCCGCCGAACGTCACTTCGGCAAACGCGAGCCCGGCAAGGTGCCGATGGAGCAGGCGATCGCCATCGCCAAGGAAAACGGCGTGCCGTTCTTCGTCGACGCCGCCGATGAGGCGCCGCCGAAGCACATCCTCACTTACTACCTCGAAAAAGGCGCGGACCTGGTCTGCTTCAGCGGCGGCAAGGGCATCCGCGGGCCGTCGTCCACCGGGCTGCTGCTGGGTCGCAAGGATCTGATCGAAGCCGGCGGCCTGAACCACATGCTCGACAGCAATTCCGTCGGCCGCGGCATGAAGGTCGACAAGGAAGGCATTCTCGGCCTGCTCGCCGCCGTGGAGCGCTTTGTCAACCTCGACTGGGAAGCCGAGGAGGCGGAGTGGTGGGCGCGGCAGGACCGCATCATGGCCCACCTGGAAGGCTTGGAAGGCTTGGAAGGCGTGAAGGCGCAACGCTTTCCCGAGGATCTGGAGCCGCCGCACGTACCGCGCATTTTCATTGAGTGGGACGAGGAGGCGCTGGGGATGACCCGCGGCGACCTGGCGAAGAAGCTGCGCTCGGAGTCTCCGCCGATCGCCACCACCAGCAGCTCCTACGGCTTTACCGTCATCTCTTCGACTCTCAGACCGGGAGAGGACGAGATCGTCGGGGCTCGCCTGCGCGCCGCTTTTGAGGAAGCTTTGGCCAAGAAGGTATAAGACGATGTCTCGACTGCCGTTGCTTGCCGCCGGCGCCCTTTTCGGCGCCGCCTACGCCGCCCGCATTCGACCCTGGTCGCAACGCTGGGGCGCCACCGACGAGGAAGTCGACCGCGTCTGGCCGGGAGACGAATATTGCCCGTACGCCGAGGACCAGGCGACGCGGGCGGTGACCGTTGAAGCGCCGGTAGAGTCGGTCTGGCCCTGGATCCTGCAGTTGGGGCAGGACCGGGGCGGCTTCTACAGCTACGACATCCTCGAAAATCTGTTCGGCTGCGAGATGCCCAGGGTCGAACGGATCGTCCCCGAATGGCAGCAACGCAAGGTCGGCGACCTGGTCTGGCTGGCCACCCCGGAGCGCTACGGCGGCAAGGGTTGCATGATGGTCGGCTGGCTCGAGCCGCACCGGGCGATGACGCTGATCATGCCGGACGACGCCGAGGAAGTGGCCGCGGGAGGCGAGGCCCGGCACGGCATCTGGTCGTTCCTGCTGAACCCGATCGACGACGGCTCCTGCCGCCTGCTCACGCGTTCGCGGCCGGGCAGGGAACCGTTCGGCGGAGCGCTGGGGCAGCGCCTGTTCATGGAGCCGGCCCATTTCGTGATGGAGCGCCGGATGCTGCTGACGATCCGTGATCTGGCCGAAGATCTGCACCACGGCGGGCGATTCTAGGTCTCGGGCTTAGGGAGGGGGCGTTCCCGGTCGATAAGACCAGGAGCGCCATGCCTCAATCGCAGACCGAGACGACCAAGCTGTTTGACGATCTGCCGCCGTTTCCGCCAGTGGCGCTGAAGCTGGCGAATGCGCTGGAGCAGGACGACACCGGCATCGGCGACGTCGTGGACCTGGTGGCTTCGGACCCGGCGCTGGCGGCGGACATCCTGCGGCGGGCGAATTCGCCGGTCTACGGCTTCGGCCGTCGTGTCAACAGCTTGCGTGAAGCGTTGGTGCTGCTGGGCTTCGGCGAGCTGCGGAGGTTGAGTCTGGCGCGGGCGACGGCCGGGATGACCGGCGCCGCCTTCCATAACTATCCGCTGCTGCGCCGCTGTTGGCGGCATTCGCTGGCGGTGGCGGCCCTCGCCGAAAGGCTAGCCCCCGAGTTTGAGCTGCCGCCCGACCGCGCTTATACCGCTGGTCTGCTCCACGACGTGGGGCGCTTGGGACTGCTGGCGGTCTGCCCCACGCAGTACTCCGAGCTGCTGCTGCGCGCCGCGCGCGAGGCGCCGCCGGATGACGTAGCGTATCTGCTCGATATGGAGCGGCTGGTGTTCGGCGTGGACCACTGCACCGCCGGGCGCGGTCTGAGCGAAAGCTGGGGGATGCCGGAGGAGATCGTGGCCGCCGCCGGTCGCCATCATGACCGCATCCAGAACCCGGCTTGGGGCCTGCTCGAACTCATTCAAGGCTCCTCGCGTCTGGCGGACGCCCTGGGTTTCGGCGCCCTCGACCGGGAGGAACGGCTGCCGATGCAGGCCGCGCTCGAAGGCTTTCCCGAACAGAAATCGCTCGAGGTCGAGATCAATCGCCGGGAACTGGAACAGTACGTACAGGAGCGGATCGAGCGTCTCGACGGCGATATTCCCGTGGAAGAGCCGCCGGCTAAGGACGAGTCTCCTCCGGAGGAAGAAGCCCCGCGCAAGCAGCTCAGCCTCGGCGAGCCGGAAGCGCCGCCCTGGCTGCTCGCCTTGGCTTTCACCCTGTTGGTCGCGTTGGCGGGGATGCTGTACTGGGTCTCGAATCCGTAGCTTCTGGTGCGGGGGGCGGAGCGAGAAAAAAGGCCCGGCGGGCTTCCGCCGGACCCGGCTGTCTGCGCGATCCGCCGGCATCGCTGCAATCTGAAGGGGACCAAACTGACGGCGGAGGCGCTCCATCGCCGTCATGGACGAGCACGGGAGAGCAGTTCCAGCAGCACGCCTCCGCTCGACGCCGGATGGACAAAGACGTAGCGGTAGCCCTCGGCGCCGGTCTGGATCTCGTCGGTCACCAGCCGGCGACCCTGTTGGCGCAGCCGCTCGACCGCCGCCTCGAGGTCGTCCACTTCCATGGCGATGTGGTGCAGGCCCTCGCCGCGCTTGTCCAAGAAGCGGGCGATAGCGGAGGTGGGAGCCGTAGGTTCGAGCAGCTCGATCCGAGCGTCGCCGGCGGGCAGCATGGCCGCCTCCACGGCTTCATGCTCCACCACGCCGCGATGGCGGACCTCCAAGCCCAGGCCGTCGCGATAGAACTCGAGCGCTGTGTCGAGGGAGCGTACGGCGACGCCGAGGTGATCGATCTTCACGCCGTCCAGGATAACGCGCTTGGAGCCCCCACGCGGTCGCCGAGTGGGCCTTCGATCATGGGTGGCCGCAACGGCTTTGAGTAGGTGTTTGGCATCACGATTGCTTGAATTGTTGCCGAATAGCGACGCCTGGGCAGAGACCCAAGGGGCGCTGCGAATTCATCGCCGGACTTGGTTAGGATCGTACGAGTTCTTGACAGTGTGGCCGACCCGTCCGAGATTGAAAAAAAGGGGGCAAAAGCCATGAACGGACTCACCAATCAGCAATTGGAATCGCTCCAGCGCGCACTGGAAGAGGCGTTGGCGCAGCTCGAAACGGCGCCCAGCAAGCGGAGCGAGATTGAAGCCGAACGCAGTGGAGACGACGCCGACGAGGCGCAGCGCCAAGAGGCGGTGGCTCTCGCCGTGCACACTATTGACTCGCTCCGCGAGCGTGGCTTGGCCATCAAGGCCGCCCTGGATCGTATCGAGGACGGAGACTACGGTCTCTGCCTCGAATGCGAAGAGCCGATCCATCCCAAACGGCTCGCCGCCGCGCCTTGGGCCGCACGCTGCCTGCGCTGCCAGTCCGAGGCCGAAGCGCGGGACGGATCGAACCGCTATCGCAGCGCCGCCTGAAAACCAGCAAGGGAGGACCGCAGCCCTCCCCGCTCAGCGGCCCACACTCGATCCGCCGCCTACCGCTTCGGAAACTCCGGCTGTGGCAGCGAGGTGTTTTTCTTTTCGAGTTCCTTCGCCACGCGCATCGACGGCAACCCGATCTGTTCGCTCATGTCGATCAGCGCGTCGAGGTCGACATCGCCTACGATGTTGACGACGGTGACTTCGTTTGGATCCGACGAGACGACGGTCACCCCGGCCACTGACTCGTTTTCCACGTAGGAATACACCGTTACCGATTCGCGCTTGGACTTGTCGCGCACGTCCAACACCGGCGACCAGCCTTCGCCGGACATCTTCTGGTAGATCGGGTCCACGTCTTCGTCAGCAAAGCCGACCGCATCCACGCCGAAGCGATAGGTGCGTCGATAGATCCCTTTCAACCCATTCAACAACGTTTTCATCGAGCCGCTGACGCCCTGTCGGATCGCCAGCAACCGACTGCCGTCTTCGAGAGCTTTGCCTTCCAGGTTGACCTCAACAACCTCGTCGGCCTTCTCCTTCAGATTGGGCAGATCCACGTCGACCTTTGCGCCGGTCAACCCCCAGACCGGCGCGCTGATCGCGAGGAACAACCCCCACCTTGCGAGACTTTTCACTTCTAGTTTCCCCCTGGCGCGTCGCCGCCTCCGGCTCTTGTACGCGCGATTTGAATCTTCTCGCCGGTAACGAACAGAGCCTCCATCAGCTGCGTTTCCGCTTGCTCAGCCGCTCTCTTCTCCACCCGGCGATTCTGCACGAACATGCCCGCGGCAAGCGAAGCCGCCAGCGCGCCCGTGAGAGCCCAACTCCACGTCTTCGTCCGGCTGCCGCGCCCCCACGCGGTCGTCGGCGAAGCATCCGCTTCCTCCCGGATCCGGTCCATCATGCGCGCTGAGAAGTCCTGGGCTGGCTCCCGACGCGCCAAGCGACGCTCTAGTTCAAGCTCGAACAGGTCCATAAACCGCCCCCTCCTCTAGGTGAGCCATCTTCGGCCGAAGCCGTTGCAGGGCTCTGCGCAAAGTTGTTTTTACTGTATTGACCGGCATGTCGAGGATCTCGCCGATCTCCGACAGCTTCAGGTCTTCTTGAAACCTGAGAATCACTACCGCCCGCATCTTATCCGGCAGCATCGCGACCTTTCGCTCGATCTCGTCAGCCAGCAACGGGTCGCTTTCCGGCGGATCCGCTCCCGGCTCCGGCGCATCCTCGAGCGCCTTGTGCCGCCGATGTTTCAACCGGCGCGTCTGGTCGATGCACTTGCGAGTGACCGTCTGCCGCAACCAGAAGCCCAGGTGCAAATCCGATTCGAGCTTGCCCAGGTTCCGAAACAGCTCGAGATAGGAGTCCTGCGCAATGTCTTCAGCCAGCGTGCGGTTCTGGAAGAAGTTGTAGGCCAGTGAGAACACCATCGTCTGGTGGCGCTCGATGATGTCCTTGAAGGCTTCGGGATCCGCAAGGGCCCGATCCAACAAGATGCGTTCGGCTTGCGGCATCCTGGGGTTCTGATGTCCGGTACGCACCAGCTGTAGAGAGAGTTTCACGATTCCTTCGCGGTTTCTACGCCTATGAGTATCGGACTTCGGGGCGGGGGAGTCCAATTCTCAGCGCAGCGCGTAGAGTCTACGCTTCAGCTGTTGGTAGGCCTCGGCGTCGAGCCGCTGCTTGAGCTGATAGCGCCACGTCCTGATCTCCCCCGGCCGTCCCGCACGCGGTTCACGAAATTCGATTTCAAGTTCATAGGGATCCGAGGACCACACGCCCTCCACCGCGTCCGTAAATAGCCAGCGGCGGTCGTGTCGGTCGTCGTCGGAGTCGAAAACAATGGCTTCCTCGTCGATCCGCAGTTCGCCTTCGCAGCCGCCGAGGGGATGCAGGTGCTTGGCCGCGATGCGGTAGCCGTCGCCGTCGAGCTCCACCACTCGATTGACCGCGGGCCGCTGCAGGCGCGACCGCAACAGCTCGAAAAGCTCGTCGCTGATCGAGCCGTCGGTCAGTTCAAAGCTCAGCTCGCGGTCGCGGCCGAGCTTCCAGGCGACGTCGTCGTAGGTCAGCAGCCGCAGTTCGGTGCGGCTGACCAGGTCGAGCAGTTGGATGTCGCCATACTCCCAGCGCAGCGTCTCCTGCTTGCCGGCAGGCTGAAACTCGATGGCAGCCTCCCCAAGCCGCAGTTCGCCGGACTTACCGAGCCAAAGCGGGCCTTCGAGCGTCGCCGGAAAACTCTGCGCCGGCATAGGCGCGACCGCTAACATAAACAAACAAAACCACTTCATTGCGATGCCTCCGACGAGAGTGCGGGCAGCTCGCGGCTGCGCCACAGGTAGTAGATGATGGGGTAGACCAGCAGCACGACCAACCCCGCCGTGACGACGCCGCCCACCAACGGCGTAGCGATGCGCTTCATCACATCCGCTCCGGCGCCGGAACTCCACAAGATCGGCAGCAGGCCGATCATGTCAGTGGCGATGGTCATCAAGATCGGCCGAACACGCTTCACCGAGCCGTCTTCGATGGCGTGGCGCAGGTCCTCACGCGTCTTCATCCGGCCGCGATCCTGGTAGTCGCGGTAGGAGCTGTCGAGATAAAGCAGCAGGACGATCGCCGTTTCGGCATAGAGTCCGGCGAGGGCGATCATGCCCACCCATACGGCGATGCTGAGGTTGTAGTCGAGCAGGTCGAGCAACCAGACCGAACCGATCAGCGCGAACGGCGCCCCCAGCAGTACCAAGGTCGCCTCGACCGCCGAGCCGCGGTTGAGGTAGAGGATCACGAAGATCAACAGCAACGTCAGCGGAATCAGGAACTGCAGCCTTTTTTCGGCGCGCTGCATGTACTCGTACTGGCCGGTCCAAGAGATCGTATAGCCCGGCGGCAACTCGACCGCGGTCGCCGCGGCGCGCGCGCGGTCGACAAAGCCGCCGATATCGTCGGTGGAGATGTCGATGTAGACCCAGGCGTTGGGCTTGGCGCCCTCGCTCTTGATGGCGGGCGGGCCGAGTTGGTATCGGATCTCGGTGAGTTCGCCCAACGGAATCTGCGGGCCCGCCGGCGTCGGCACCAGCACTTGGCGTAGGCGCGGCAGGTCATCGCGCAGTTCGCGGCTGTAGCGCAGGTTCACGGGATAGCGCTCCAGACCCTCGACGGTGGTGGTGATGTTCATGCCGCCGATGGCGGTCATCAGCACCTCCTGCACGTCGGCCACCGTCAACCCGTAGCGGGCGATGGCGTGGCGGTCGATCTGGAAATCGAGATAATTGCCGCCCATCACGCGCTCGGCGTAGACAGCCGAAGCGCCGGGGACGTCGCGCATCGCCCGCTCGAGCCGCTTGCCCAAGTCTTCCAGCACTTGCAGATCCGGTCCGGCGATCTTGATGCCGACCGGCGTCTTGATGCCGGTGGAGAGCATGTCGATGCGGGTCTTGATCGGCATTGTCCAAGCGTTGGTCAAGCCGGGGATCTGCAACGCCGCGTTCATCTCGTCAGTGAGCTTTTTGGGCGTCATGCCGTCGCGCCATTCGCTTTCGGGCTTGAGCACGATCGTGGTCTCGATCATCGACAGCGGCGCCGGGTCGGTGGCGGTGTCGGCGCGGCCGATCTTGCCGAAAACGTGCTGCACCTCCGGAAAGGTCTTGATGATCTTGTCGGTTTGCTGCAGGATCTCCCGCGCCTTGGTGATCGACACGCCGGGCAGGGTGGTCGGCATGTAGAGCAGATCCCCTTCCCACAGCGGCGGCATGAACTCCGAGCCGAGCCGCTTGTACGGAATCGCCGTCAGCGCCAGCCCCGCCACCGCCGCCGCCAGCACCAGCCAGCGTAAACGCAGGCACAGCAGCAGCAAGGGCCGGTAGATCCAGATCAGCAAACGGCTGACCGGATTGCGCTCCTCGGGCAAGATGCGGCCGCGCACCCAGTAGCCGGTCAATACGGGGATCAGCGTCACGGCCAGAATCGCCGCCGCCGCCATCGAGTAGGTTTTCGTGAAGGCGAGCGGCCGGAACAGCCGCCCCTCCTGAGCCTCGAGCGCAAAGACCGGCATGAACGAGACCGTAATCACCAACAGCGAGAAGAACAGCGACGGCCCGACCTCGCGCGACGACTCGCTGATGATTTGCCAGTGCGGCTTCTTGCCGCGGTCGCGGGCGAGATGCTGGTGGGCGTTCTCCACCATCACGATGCCGGCGTCGACCATCGTTCCGATCGCGACCGCGATGCCGCCCAGCGACATGATGTTCGCGCTGACGCCTTGCAGGTACATCACGATGAACGCCATCAGGATGCCGATGGGCAACGAAATGATCGCCACCAGCGCGCTGCGGGCGTGGAAAAGAAACAGCAGGCAGACCAGGCCGACAATGAGGAACTGCTGCGTCAAGCTGCCCCGCAGGCTCTCGATCGTGCGCTCGATCAGGGCCGAGCGATCGTAGGCGACCTCGATCTCCACGCCTGCGGGCAGTCCGGCCCGGACTTCGGCGAGCTTCTCCTTGACTGCCGCAATCGTGCCGCGCGTGTCCGCCCCGTGCCGGACGATGACGATGCCGCCCACGGTCTCGCCCTCGCCGTTCCACTCCGCGATGCCGCGCCGGATGTCCGGCCCGATCTGCACTTGCGCCACATCCTGCAGCAACACCGGCGAGCCGGCCTCGTTAACGCCGAGGGCGATCTGGCGAATATCGTCGACCGATTCGATATACCCCAAGCCGCGGATCATGAACTCCTTCTCCGCCACTTCGAGCAAGCGCCCGCCGGCGTCGCTGTTGCTGCGGGCGACGGCGTTGCGGATGCGCGAGATGGGGATGTCGTAGGCCCGCAGCTTGTTGGGATCGACGGTGATCTGGTACTGCTTCACGAAGCCGCCGATCGAGGCGACTTCGGCCACCCCCGGCACCGCCGTCAGTTCGTATTTGAGGAACCAGTCCTGGATCGAGCGCAGCTCGCTCAAGTCATGCCGGTCGGACTTGAGCGCGTACATAAAGGCCCAGCCGACGCCGGTCGCGTCCGGCCCGAGCGACGGGCGGACGCCTTGCGGCAGGCGGCTGGAGACGTAGTTGAGCGACTCCATCACGCGGCTGCGCGCCCAGTACAGGTCCGTGCCGTCCTCGAAGATCACGTAGACGAGCGAAAAGCCGAAGAACGAGTAGCCGCGCACGACTTTCGCAAACGGCGCCGCCAACATCTGCGTCGTCAGAGGGTAGGTCACCTGGTCCTCGACGATGCGCGGAGCCTGGCCGGGATATTCGGTGTAAATGATGACCTGGACGTCGGAGAGGTCCGGGATCGCATCCAGTGGCGTGTTCATGAGCGCCAACACGCCGCCGGCGGTCAAAAACACGGTCAGCAGAACCACCAGAAAGCGGTTGTCGACACACCAGTCGATGAGGCGGGCGAGCATCGGCTTACTCCCGGGCTCCACCGGACGCGCGGTCCCCGAGCAGTTGCTGGATGGCGGCCTTGAGATTGCTTTCGGAGTCGATGAGGAACTGCGACGAGACCACCACCGTTTCCCCGGCTTCCACGCCGCGCCGCACCTCCTGGAACTCGCCTCCGGCGGGCCCCAACTCCACCTCGCGCGGCTCGAACTGCGCCGGGCCCACCTGCACCACCACCACGCTGCGCTCGCCGCTGTGGAGGATCGCCTCCGAGGGAACCTTTACGGCATTCGAGACGCCCGGCGGCCGGATCAGGATCTGGGCGTACATGCCGGGCCGCAGCTTCAGGTCCGTGTTGGGAATGTGGACAAAGGCGGTCAATGTGCGCGTCTTCGAGTCGAGCGCCGGTCCGAACATTCCCACCGTCCCGCGCCAGTTGCGGCCGGGATAGGCGTCGACCTCCACCCGCACCGGCATCCCCGGGCGGATGTGCTGGATGTCGTTCTCATAGATCGCCACCTCGGCCCACAGCTTGGTGTGGTTGGCGATGGTGAGGATGTTCATGCCGGGCGTCACCCGCATGCCCTCCAGCGCCGGCATTCCTTTGGTCATCAGGTGTCCGGAGACCGGCGCATAAATCGTGATCGTGCGCTGCGGACTTCCGCTGCGGCCGATCCGGTCGATCTGCTCGGCCGACAGGTCCCAATAGCGCAGCCGCTCGCGAGCCGATTCCAGCAGGGATCGGGCCCGCTCGACCGCCTCCGGGTAAGCGCCGGACTCCTGGAGACGCTCGAGATAATCGACCGCCGCCAGGAACTCCTTCTGCGTCGTCACCAGCGCGGGGCTGTAGACCTCGAACAGCGGCGCGCCCTGGTGGATGTGCTCGCCGATGGTGTTGTGGTGCGACTTCTCGATCCAGCCGTCGTACTTGGTATTGACGGCGTGGACCTCCTCCTCATCGTGGGAGAGGATGCCGACGGTGCGGACCTCGATCGGGATCGAACCGCGCTCCACGACCGCCGTCCGGACGGCGAAGTTCTGCAGAAAGCTCGGGTCCACGCGCACCGTTCCGGCGCCGCCGGCGGGGGCGGCTTCTTCCGCGTAGACGGGAATCAGGTCCATGCCCATCGGCGACTTGCCGGGCTTGTCCGAGGTGTAGTTCGGGTCCATCGGCGCCCGCCAGTAGAGGATTTCCCGCTCCTGCTCGACAGGTTGTTGCGCAGCGGGGTTGGCGACAGGCGTCAGCGCCATGTTGCAGATCGGACAATTGCCCGGCTCGTCACGGATGATGTGCGGGTGCATGGAGCAGGTGTAAAGCGTCTGCGACTCGGCGGGGGCGGGGGAGTGCGCCGCCTCGTCGCCGTGGCGGTGCGTCCACAGCAGCGTCGCGCCGACTCCCAGCGCCAGCCCGAGGACGAGAATCAGCAGCGTTTTCGCCAAAGACGGCATCACTTCACCTCCGCGAGCGGCGCCCCGACGGCTCGTTCCAGCTCGGCCAGGGCTTTCAGGTAGTCGGTGCGCAGCTGCACCAGGCCCAGGCGGATCTCGAGCAGCATGCGGCTGCTGTCGAGCAGATCCAGAACGCCGCCTTCGCCCGCCGCGTAGGCCGATTCACCGGACCGCAGGGCCTGCTCGGCCTGCGGCAGCAACGCGCTATCGAACAGCCGGATCTGTTCCTGGATCGTCTCGATGTCGAAGGCGACCGAGCGGATGTCGGCCTGCACCTGCGTCCACAAGCCGCGATAGCTGTGCTTGGAGGCCAGGAAGTCCTCGGTCGCCTCGTGGACGGCGGCGTTGTACTTGCGGCGGAAGATGGGCAACGTCGTGCCGACGGTCACGCTGTAGACGTCCTTGCCGTTGCCGGCCGGCGGCATGGCCACACCGGCCGGATCGCCGCGCTGCGTGACGAGGTTGTAGCCGGCGCCGACGCGCAGCTCGGGAAAGCCTTGCTTGCGGGCGACGTCGATGCGCTTTTCCTCGGTCTCGATGCGCAGAAAAGCGGCGGCGAGTTCGGGACGGTTGTCCTTGGCGGCGGCGTAGAATTTTTCGGGCGCCGGCGCGAGCATCGGCAGGTCGGGAATGGCCGCCGGGCCGATCGGCGTCGACGGCTCGCGGTCGCACAGGGCGTTGAGCGTCGACTCGAGGTCGACGCGCCGGCGACGCAACGTTTGCAGGCGGTTGAGCCCGCGCGTGATCTCCGCCTGCAGCTTGATGGCGGCCTGCTGCAGGCCGACGCCCTGGCTGTAGCGCGCCTGCGCGAGCGTCTCGAAGTGGCGCAGCACCTCCAGATCCTCGGAGGCGATCGCGGACGCCTGGTCGGCGTAAGCGAGGTCCCAGTAAGCCAGCCGGACCTGGCGGGCGACCTCGTCCTTGCGCGCCTCATACAACGCGGCCATCACGGCCGCCTCCTTTTCCTTCTGCTGGCCCTGCGCGCGGAGCTTGCTCAGCCACGGAAAGCGCTGCGAGATCGAAACCATCGACCACTGCGGGCCCACGCGGGTTTCGGGCGTGCGCGCGTACTGGGTGAATGCCAGCTCAGGGTCCGGCAAAGCTGCCTGCGGTGCGCGTTGAAGCGCGGCGCGGTAGCGCGCAAACGCTTCGAGCACCGCCGGGTTGCGTTCCGACGCCCGCGCGAGCAGGTCGTCAAGTTGCGGATCGGCCTGCGCTAGCGCAGCCGCCATCAGGCCGCTCACGCAGACTAGCCATAGTGTTTGCAAGGAATCCTCCTGTCATCCGACACAACGAGTTGGACCCCGACCCAAGAAGGGCCGCGGCCGCGAAGTTGTTGGAAAGACAGGGGGTCTATATCAGAAAGGCGGCGTGCAGGACGTACAACCCAGGTGAGGAGCGTGCGGTCGGAAGTCCGTCGTCGCGCAGGCCCGCATCCGATGCGAGCGTCCGCTCAGGCCGGATCTCGTCGAGGTGGACGGCCACGTCCGGCGTCGGGTCGTCGGCCACGATCAGGACGGCGTCCGAGGCGGAGGCCGCGCACAACGTCAGGCAGGAAAGGTCGACCTGCTCGGTGTGGCAGCAGGCATGAGCCGACTCGCGCAGCGACACTGAAAGCGCCGCTGAAGTCGCAGCGAGGCCCACAACGGCGAGGATCGCGACGAAAGTCGCTGCCGCGATGCGAGCCGCCAAGGTATGGTTGCCGTGCGTCATCTCTTCAGACGGACTCAGTATAGACCTTGGAGTCAACTCCAGAGTCAAGCGCTATCTCGCCGGGGCGCAACAATTTGTCCGATAAGATATATTATGTTAACTCAATCGGAACTTATTCAAGGGACCTGCCTCTCGGCGCCGACGATCGTGCCGCCGCTGGTGCGGGGACTTCGATGGCCTGCGGAATTGGGACCCGTCCCGCACGCCCGTTCGGCCGACGTTCCGGACTGGAGCCCACTTCACTGGCGCGGTTCCGCAAGTCCCGATCGCTCCGGAGCCAGCTTCAAGATCAGCAGAACCTCATCCGGGTCCGGCGGAACCGCCGTCTTTGCCTCCCACTTCTCTTTGCCCGAATCCAGCCACAAGTAGCTCGAAACTTCGTAAGCCAAGGCATCGAGACCTTCAAGGGTAAACTCGCCGTCTTCCTCATCGACGGATTGCCAGCCAGCGTTCGACACGAAACCCGGCAGGTCCAGGGTCACGGACGCCCCCACGGCCGACCCGCCATCCGCTCGCACCACCCGCCCGCGAATGGTGCGCAAAGGCAACTCCGCAGGCAGCGTGTGATCGAACAACTGGATCCTCTCGCCGGGATGCACATGGATCTCCGAGGCCCGCTCAATATCCGCCACGCCGGGGTAGTAGCTCGAGGCGTAGCGGCTGCCCATCCGGGCGTCAGCGGTGGGAGGCCTGTCGATGTTCACACCCACCAGGTACTGCCCTGAGTGAACTTCCCTAAAGACAAAACGGCCGTCGCCTCCGGTCTGCTGCCATTTGTTGAGAACGCTCTGCTCAAGCGAAAGCAAATCCACATTCACGCCCGCCAGCGGTTGTCCGGAGGCGTCCACCAACCGTCCAGTGATCGTCCCCTGGGGCTCCCTTGCGACGAAGTCCACATTGGCGCAGCCCTTGGATCTGACGGTCACCGGAATTGATCCATCCGGCAACGGAGCCCATCCCGTTGGGCGCTGTAGTTCGACGCTCCAGCCTTCGAGCGCAGCGCTCACCACGTAGGCGCCCGGCTCCAAGCCGTCCAGCGAATAGTTCCCGTCCGCATCGGTGAGGGCCTTCCATTCCTCCTCGCCATACTCGATGAGAACCGTCGACCCGGCCACGGGCCGCGTCAAGAACCGGCCGGCTGAGCGGTCCAACTCGTGCCGCTGCAGCCGGCCATAGATCCGGCCAGTCTCTGGAGCCGTCGCCCGGCTACGCAGATACTCCAACTTGGCCTTCGCGCCCAGCGCATGGGAGGTCCCGCCGCAACCGCTGGTCGACCAGGCGCCAGGCTCGCCGTAGGCAAATACCAAGTACTCTTCTCCGACGGCGAAATCGGGGTTGCACGAATTCATACCCGACGTCAGAGTGAACTTGGCCCCAACCTCGCCGTTGAAGACCTCCATCACCTCGAACTCGACGGTACGCTCGGGACCGTCCTCGAGGCTGTCCGCCCAACGTTCCAATCCTTCGCGGTCCTCCACCGCGTCGAGCGCCGCCTGCGCATCCGCCGAGAGAGCGCCCCTCCAATACTCACGCTGCAGCCGAAGATAGGCCTTCAAATAGGCTGCTTGCGCTTCGGCCGGTGCAGAGTCGACCTCGTCGAGGTCGGCGATCCCCAAGGGGGCGACCGCCTGCTGCAGCCTTGTCTCGAATACGCTCCACGGCTCCGGCGTGGAACGTATCACCCGGCCCAGAAAGACCGGCCGATCCTCGCCGAGGTTCGCGAAACGCTCACAGATTGGCGTATATCCACCGCACTTGCACGCCCAGGCAAGCTGGCCGCAACCAAGTGTGAGAACCAAAGCAACGATGAAACGCATGACTTCGTACGGCAGTCTAGCAGCCGAGCACCAGACCCACGCAGCCCCGCCTCGCTACAATAACCAACGGTCTATTCCATGAGCGCCAACAATCTCTCCCGTCGTCATTTCTTCTTCGGCTCCCTGCTCGCCGGAGCCCTCCCCGCCGGAGGCTACGGCGCGGTCCCCAGCCTGAGCCGCCTCGGCTTCAAGTCGCCGCTGGAAAAACTCAACGTCGCCGCCATCGGCGCCGGCGGCAAGGGCCGCAGCGACATCGCCGGCTGCGATACCGAAAATATCGTCGCTTTCGCCGACCCCGATGAGGTGCGCGCCGCCGAGTCGTTCGACAAGTACCCCAAGGCCAAGCGCTTCACCGACTTCCGCAAAATGTTGGACAAGATGGAAAAGGAGATCGACGCCGTCATCGTCGCCACTCCCGACCACATGCACGGTATGGCCACGATGTGGTCCATGGAGCGCGGCAAAGCCGTCTATTGCCAAAAACCGCTCACCCGCACCGTGTGGGAAGCGCGCCAGTTGACCGAGGCCGCAGCCAAGCACGGCGTCGCCACCCAGATGGGCAACCAGGGCTATTCGAACGAAGGCACGCGCCAGGCGGCCGAGATCCTCTGGTCGGGCGAGATCGGCGACGTCACCGAAGTCCATGCCTGGACCAACCGCCCCGTCTGGCCGCAGGGCGTCGACCAGGTTCCCAAGGGCCAAAAGGTCCCCAAGACCATGGACTGGGATTCGTGGATCGGCATCGCCGAAGACCGCCCCTACAGCGACGCCTACGCGCCGTTCAAGTGGCGCGGCTGGTATGACTTCGGCTGCGGCGCGCTGGGAGACATGGCCTGCCACATTTTGGGCTCGGTGAACATGGCGCTGCTGCTGGGCGCGCCGACCGGCGTGGAGGTCCTCAAGCAGGTCGGAAAAAACCCGCACACTTTTCCCACCAAGAGCGTCATCCGCTTCGACTTCCCCGCCCGCCACGGTATGCCGCCGGTGAAGGTTTTCTGGTACGACGGCGCCGAAGACGCCGCCTACCGGCCTGAAGCGCTCGCTGACGAGCCGCGCCTGATCCCCGTCCACCCCAGCTCCGAGCGCCGCTTCTATGAAAGGGCTGACGAGCCGCGGACGCGCGAGGAGATCGAGAAGTTCGAGGCAAGCAGTCAGGCCAACGGCGCCATCTTCGTCGGCTCGAAGGGCTTCATGTCCACCGACACGTACGCCAACTCGGTGCAGTTGATGCCGCAGAAGTACTACCGCGGCTACGAGATGCCGGACGAGTGGCTGACCCGTTCGCCGGGCCACTACCGCGACTGGATTCGCGCGGCCAAGGGCGGCGAGCCGTCCTGCTCGGATTTTTCCGTCGCCGGGCCGTTCACCGAGTGGATTTTGCTGGGAGCGTTGGCCCTGCGCTTCGAAGGCAAGCTCGACTGGGACGCCGAAGCGATGAAGACCAACCGCGCCGACGTGAACGAACTGCTCAAGCCCACCTTCCGCAAGGGCTGGAGCTGGACCTGAGTTCAACCCCAGGCTCCCGCCTGGGGCTCGGTTTCTGCTGGAGCGAGAGCGGACCGAGCCCCCGACGGGAGAGAGTGTGTGAAAATACTGCGCCCGCCGATCCAGACGGTCTGACGATACACCGATTCCGTCTCCGGTTTCCCTATAGCCCCGGTTTTAACCGGGGGAAATGCACGTCTAAGCGACTCAAAGTACAACACTTGCCAACACCCGCTCTCGCGGGTGTTGGCAAGTGCAAGAGACGGGAGGGTCCGATCTTAGTTACCCCCGGCTAAAGCCGGGGGCTATCACCGAACACTCCTGTCACGTATTCACACAGCCTCGGAAGTCGGGGGGCATGGCCTAAAAGTCCCGAACCTGCTGCTGGTATCCCTCGAAGTTCCGCATCGTCTCGCCCAGCGAATCGCCGCCGAATTTTTCCAGGAAGGCCTGCGCCAGCACGATCGCCACCATCGCCTCGCCGATCACGCCCGCCGCCGGCGCCACCGCCACGTCCGAGCGCTCGTACGCCGCCGTCGCCGGCTCGCGCGTCGGCAGATCCACGGATTCCAGCGGCTGCCGCAAGGTCGAGATCGGCTTCAGGTAGCCGCGCACCACCAGGTCTTGCCCGTTGGTCATGCCGCCTTCCAGGCCCCCGGCTTTGTTGGAACCGCGGAAGAACTCCCGGCCCGGCTTGTCATAGTGCACCGTGTCCATCGAGTCCATGCCGCGTGAAACAGCGCTGACCGTGCCCGCGCCGATCTCCACCGCCTTCACCGCCTGCATCGACAGGATGGCCTGGCCCAACCGCCCGTCCAGGCGCGTATCCCAGGCGATGTGCGAGCCGAGGCCGATCGGCAGGTTGTGCGCGACGACCTCGAAAATCCCCCCGCGCGTGTCCTTGGTGCGGTAGGCTTCGTCGACCTCGGCCTTCATCGCCTGCTCGACCTCGGGGTCGACACAGTTCAGCAGGATCTCGTCCTTCTGGTTGAGCTTGACGATCTCTTCCCAACTCGCCTGCCGCTTCAGGTGAGCCGAACCGACGGCGACCACGTGGCTCAAGATCTCAATGTCGAACTGCTCGAGGAACTGTTTGCAGAACGCTCCGACGGCCACGCGCGAGGTGGTTTCGCGGGCGCTGGCGCGCTCGAGGATGTAGCGCGCCTCGGGGAAGTCGTACTTGATCGCCCCGGCCAGGTCGGCGTGGCCCGGACGCGGCCGATGCACCGGGCGGTTGTTGTCTTTCTCGGCCTCCTCGGGGCCTTCTACAGGCAAAATCTCGCTCCAGTTCTTCCAGTCGCGGTTCTCGAGCAGGATGGCGATGGGCGAACCGATCGTCTTGCCGTAGCGCATACCGGAAACCACGTGCGCTTTGTCGGTTTCGATCTTCATGCGGCCGCCGCGGCCAAAACCTTGCTGGCGGCGCCAGAGCTCGCGATTCACTTTGTCGAGCGAGATCGGCACGCCGGCGGGCAGACCGGTCAGAATGGTAACGAGAGTTTCGCCGTGCGATTCGCCGGCGGTTTCAAAACGTAGCATGGAGTGTGGTGTGCGGCCCGGCGTCGGGCCTACAGGCCTAACTTCCAATGATACCGAAAGTTAGCCTATGGACCGATTGATTGGAATCCACGCCGTGGCCGCGGCCCTCGAAGCCGGTCGCCCGCTCGACCGCCTGCTGGTGCTCAAAGGCGCCGGAGGCCCGCGTCTGCAAGAGATCATCGACGCCGCCCGCAAGGCCCGCACGCCGGTTCGCTTCGAGACCCGCGCGCAGCTGGACCGCGAGGCGCGCGGCGGCGTCCACCAGGGCGTCGTGGCGTATTCGTCCGAGCGCGGCTTCGCCAACCTCAACGATGTCCTCGCCGCCGCTCCCGCCGATGCGCTGATCGTGGTCACCGACGGCGTCGAAGACCCGCACAACCTCGGCGCCATCATCCGCTCGGCTCACGCCGCCGGCGCGTTTGCTTTGGTGCTGCCCGAACGCCGCTCGGCCGGTCTCACCGAGACCACCGCCAAAGCCGCCGCCGGCGCGCTCGAGTTCCTGCCGATCGTGCGCGTGGTCAACGTCAACCGCGCCCTCGAACAGCTCAAAAAGGCCGGCTTCTGGACCTTCGGGCTCGACGAGCGCGGCCAAGAGACCATCTATGAGGTCGACCTCGACGGCAAGGTCGCTCTCGTGCTGGGCGCCGAAGGAGCGGGGCTCCACCGGCTGACGGCGGAGACCTGCGACCGGCTGGTGCGCATCCCCATGGCGGGCAAGATCGCCTCGCTCAACGTCTCGGTGGCGGCGGGCGTGGCGCTTTTTGAGGTGGTGCGGCGCCGCCAATAGAGTTTCGAACCTATCCGCGCAGCGGTATTGTTGCTCCTTCGCACGCGGTTTTCCCGCATCGCTGCCGTATAATCGGCGGGTGCGCACCGCTGTTCTCCTTCTTTTGTGGCTGCCTGCGGCGGCCTTTTCTCAGGCGAAGTGGACTCCTGAGCTTTCGATGCAGGTCCGCACCGTCGGCGAAGCGCTGCCTTCGCCGGACGGCAAGTGGCTGGCCTACACCGTCACCGAAGCGGTGATGGAGGAGGAGGTCAGCGAGAACCGCACGCACATCCACGTCGCACGCACCGACGGCAGCCGCCGCTTCCAGTTGACGCGCGGCGAGTCGGGCGCATCGTCTCCGCAGTTTTCCGCCGACTCGCATTACGTCTTCTTTCGCTCGCGCCGCGGCGAGGGAACCAACGTCTGGCGCATCGCCCTCGACGGCGGCGAAGCCGAGCTGGTCAATCAATGGAAAGGATCGATGGGCGCCTTCGCCGTCTCGCCCGACGGCAAGAAACTGGCCTTCATCGGCAAGCCGAAAGACGACGAGATCGAAAAGCGCCGCAAACAAAAGCTCGACTTCCGCGTCGTCGATGAAGACGAAGCCAACAGCTCGCTGTGGGTCGCCGAACTCAAAGACGGCGTCGCGCAGGGCGAACCGCGCGAGTTGACATCCTCAAAAGACCACGTCACCGAGTTCGCCTGGGCGCCCGATTCAAGCCGGCTGGCCTACGTGCGCCAAGACAGCGAACTCGCCGACCACTGGCATCAGGCCACGCTGCATGAGATCGCTCTGGCGGGAGGCGAGGCCGCCCGGTTGGCCGCCGACCGCCGCGGCATCAGCAACGTCTACTACTCGCCCGACGGCGCCCGGCTCGCTTTCCAGTGGACGCCGCAGCCGGCCAAGTGGGCGGGCGAGTGCACGTTTGCGCTGCTCGACCGCGCCGGCGGACAGCTTCGCGATCTGCCGGACTCGATGCCCGATGAATGCGGCCGCGGGACGGGCATCATGGGCTGGACCGGCGATTCCACCAAGCTCATCTTCCGGGCGACCAACCGCGTCAGCAGCGTCATCCGCTCGATGAGCCTCGACGGCAAGCAGGCGACGCTCTATGAGCCCCAAGACGGCGTCATCTCCGGCTACGGTTCGGCCGCCAAGCTCGACGCCGCCGGCAAGAGTTTCGGATTCGCTCTCGAAGCCCCCGACGCCGCGCCCGAAGCCTACTGGATGGAACTCACGGGCTCGACCCCCAGAAAACTCAGCGCCGTCAACGACGAGCTCGACATGCCGCCGCTGGGCCAAACCGAGACGCTCACCTGGAAGTCGCCCGACGGAACCGAGGTCGAAGGCCTGCTGGTCTATCCGGTCGGCTATGAGCAGGGCAAGCGCTATCCGATGGTTCTCAACATCCACGGCGGACCGATGGGCGTTTTTCAGCGGGTCTTCATCGGCAAGAAGGGACTGTATCCGGTGGCGGCCTTCGCCTCCGAAGGCTACGCAGTACTGCAGCCCAACCCGCGCGGCTCCAGCGGCTACGGTAAGGAGTTTCGCCTCGCCAACTACAACGACTGGGGCGGCGGCGACTACGAAGACATCATGGCCGGCGTGGACCATGTGATCGAGATGGGCGTCGCCGACCCCGAGCGCATGGTGGTGATGGGCTGGAGCTACGGCGGCTACATGACCTCGTGGATCATCGGCCACACCGACCGCTTCCTGGCAGCCGCCGCCGGCGCGGCGGTGACCAACCTGTGGAGCTTCACCGGCACGGCCGACATCCCCACCTTCATCCCCGACTATTTCGACGGCGAGCCCTGGCAGAGCTTTGACAAGTACGCCAAGCACTCGCCCATGCGCCACGTGGACCGCGTGACCACGCCGACGCTGATCCTGCACGGCGAGGCCGACCTGCGCGTGCCGATCTCGCAGAGCTACGAACTCTTCACCGCCCTCAAGCGACGCGGCGTCGAAACGGAGATGGTCGTCTACCCGCGCCAGCCGCACGGGCCCACCGAGCCCAAGTTCGTGCTGGACGTGATGCAACGCCACCTGGAGCTCGCCAAGAAGTATTTGGGAGAGGCGCCCTAGATGCCGACCTACGTTGCGCTGCTGCGCGGCGTCAACGTCGGCGGCAGGAACAAGCTGCCCATGCAGGAGCTGCGGGCGGCGCTTCTTGGCGCAGGATTCAGCGGCGTCGCGACCTACATCCAGAGCGGCAACGTCGTGCTCGACGCGGATTCCAGGAAGCCCGACGCTGTCGCCGCCGCGGTCTCCTCGGTCATCGAGACGCAGTTCGGCTTCGGGGTTCCCGCTACAGTCCGCTCGGCCAATCAACTGGGCGCGGTCATCAAGAACAATCCGTTCCTGGCGCGCGGCTGCGAGCCGAAGGCGCTGCACGTCGCCTTCCTCGCCGACCGGCCGGATCCCGCCGCCGTGAAAGAACTCGATCCCGACCGCTCGCCGCCCGATGAGTTCATCGTCGCGGGCGAGGAGATCTACCTGCACTACCCCAACGGGGCGGCGCGGTCAAAGCTGACCAACGCCTGGTTCGACTCGAAGCTTCGGACCATGAGCACGGTGCGCAACTGGAATACCGTGCTCAAACTCTTCGAGAGGGCCGGCGGGTCGGGGTGAGGCCGGTTGTACTTCCGCCCCCCCTTGCCCGCTACGATGAGGTTTCGTGCCTTTGCTCAAACCCAAACTTCGCAGAAAGCTCCACGACGGCTGCGTCATTCCGGCGCATCCGCTGGCGCTGGACCAGAACCGCAAACTCGATGAGCGCCGCCAGCGCGCGCTGACGCGCTACTACCTCTCCGCCGGCGCCGGCGGCATTGCCGTGGGCGTGCATACCACGCAGTTCGCCATCCGCGACGTCGGCCTGTACAGGCCCGTGCTCGAACTCGCGTCGGAGACGGCCAAGGAGTTCGAGACGCGCAAGCAGCCTTCGGTGCTGCGCATCGCGGGGGTCTGCGGCCGCACCAAGCAGGCGGTCGCCGAGGCGGCGCTGGCGGCGGATTTGGGCTACCACGCGGGGTTGCTGAGCCTGGGCGCCATGGCCAAAGCGTCAGTCCCGAAACTGCTCGAGCACGTCCGCGAGGTGGCGGAAGCGCTGCCGGTTTTCGGCTTCTACCTGCAGCCGGCGGTTGGCGGTCGGCTGCTGCCGTATGACTTCTGGCGCCAGTTCGCTGAAATCGAGGGCGTGGTGGCGATCAAGGTCGCTCCGTTCAACCGTTACCAGACGCTCGACGTGCTGCGCGGCGTGGCCGACTCGGGCCGCGCGGACAAGATCGCGCTCTACACCGGCAACGACGACAACATCATCGGCGACCTGGTGAGCGCCTTCAAATTTCCCGGCTGCAAGCAGGAGCTGCGCTTCGCCGGCGGCCTGCTCGGGCACTGGGCGGTGTGGACGCGCCGGGCCTGGGAGCACCACAAAGAGTGCCAGCGCATCTCCACTACCGGGCTGCCGGCGCCGCAGTCGCTGCTGCGACTGGGAGCGGAGATCACCGACTCCAACGCCGCGTTCTTCGACCCGCAGAACAATTTCCACGGCTGCATCGCCGGGTTGCATGAAGTGCTGCGCCGCCAGGGCCTGCTCGAAGGGCTCTGGACGCTCGACCCCGACGAAGGCCTCTCCCGCGGGCAGTCGACGGAGATCGACCGGGTGTATGCGGCCTATCCGCATCTCAACGACGATGGGTTCGTCGCCGAGCACCGCGACAAGTGGCTGGCGTAAGGGCGGAGCGCAGCGGTGTTGCGCACACCCCCGTCCCGTTTGTTGCGTTCGGCGGCTGGAGTTGAAAGGCTAGGCGGTGGCTACACCGATGTTCCCTGCCCGCCTTCTTCTCTACTTGCTGACCGCTCAGACCGCCGTCCTACTCGCACCATTGGCCTTGGCTCAGTCCGGCTCCGATGACGCCCGCGCCTACCGCGAAGCCCACGCCCCGGCCATCCTGCGCGACTTCGCCGAGCTGCTGCGGCTGCCCAACCGCGCCTTCACTCCCGAAAACCGCAAAACCGCCGCCTACATCCGCGAACGCATGCAGCAAGCCGGTGTGGAGACGCGATTGGTAGAGCGCGAAGGCGCCTCGCCGCTCGTGCTCGGCGTATTGCGCGTCCCTGGCGCGACGCGCACCCTCGGCGCCTACGCGCACTACGACGGCCAGCCCGTCGACCCGTCCAACTGGACCCATCCGCCGTTCGAGCCCACGCTTTACTCCGCCGCGATGGAGGCCGGCGGCCGTCCCATCCCGTTCCCCGCCGACGGCGACCCGGTGGAGGCGGAGTGGCGCATCTACGCCCGCTCGGCCGGCGACGACAAAGCGCCGATCCAGGCGATGCTGGCGGTCTTACAGGCCTTTCGCAAAGGCGGCGTGCAGCCGACATCGAACCTGGTCTTCCTGTTCGACGGCGAGGAAGAGGCCGGCTCGCCGAACCTTGCCGCCTACATGCAGCAGGAGGCGGCGACGCTCGACCCGGTCGACATCTGGCTGTTCTTTGACGGGCCTTCGCACGGCAGCGGCCGGCCGCAGCTGGTTTTTGGCGTACGCGGCTCGTTCGGCATGGAGGTGACGGTCTACGGGGCCACGCGCAACCTGCATTCCGGCCACTACGGCAACTGGGCGCCGGACACCGGCATGATCCTCGCACGGCTGCTGGCTTCAATGAAGGATGACGACGGCCGGGTGCTCGTCGACGGCTGGTATGACAGTTTTGAGCCGATCGGCCCCGAAGAGCGCGCCGCGCTGGAAGCAATGCCTGACGACGACGCGGCCCTCAAGCGGGAGCTCGGCCTCGTGCGGACCGAAGGCGAGCCGCAATCGTTGCCCGAGCGGCTGCTGGTCCCCGCACTGAACGTGCGCGGCGTCACCAGCGGCAACACCGGGTCCCTGGCGCGCAACGTGATTCCGAACACCGCCGTCGCCTCCCTGGGCGTCCGCTTGGTAAAGGGCAACACAGTCGAGCAGTTGCGCGACCTGGTCCTGGCCCACATCCGCAAGCAGGGCTTCCACATCGTCGACCGTAAACCGACGATGGACGAGCGGCTGACCTACCCCCGCATCGCCAAGGTGACAGGCGGCTCCGGGGGCTCGAAAGCGGCGCGTACCTCCATGGCCGATCCCCATGCCCGGAGCGTGATGCGAGCCGCCCGGCAAGCCGCCGAACAGGTTTTCGGCAAGGACGCGCTGATCGTCTCGCCGGGGATGGGCGGCACGCTGCCGTTGCACCTGTTTACCGAAATAGCGGGCAAGCCGGCGGTGGTGGTCCCCACCGCCAACCACGACAACAACCAGCACGCACCAGACGAGAACCTGCGCATCGCGAACCTGTGGTACGCCATCGACCTCTACGCGGCCCTCGCTACGATGCCGCCGACAGAGGACTGAGCTGCCGGCAGGCCCACTGCTGGAAGCACTCGAGCAACGCCGCGCGCGGTAGCGGAAGGTTGACAAGAAAGTCGGCGTGGGTGCGTCCTCTGCGGTAGTGCGGTTGGCGTTGCGGCTCGCGCAGTACTTGGCTGACCAGCGCCAGGTCGAAGTCGTAGAGGATCGCCCCGTGGTGCAGCAAGGCCCCGCGGGAGCGCTTTTGGGCATGGCCGGCGAACTTGCGATCGCCCAGCGCCAAGTCCGAGCCGAGCGGTCGTACTCCGCTCACCGGCAGCCTCTCCGCCAGGGCCCCCAACAGAGCGCGGTAACTGTCTTCCACGTCGAGCAGCGCCGGACGCCGTTCCAGCGACAGCGCCAGCGCATAGTTCAGACAACCGGGGCCAAGCACGACTGCGCCGCCCCCGGAGGCCCGCCGTAGAACCGGCAGCGGCGAACCATTGACCACAGAGTCCGCCGCCAACCCCGAGCGCGGTAGCACGACGCACGGGTTGCGCGACTCCCACAGCAGGAGCGCCTCGCCGTCGGTCTCCAGATCCCGCACCGCGGCCAGTTCGGCCGCCAAACCTTCCTCGGGGGCGAGGCGCTGATAGTTTCGGACCCGCAATCTAAGAGAGTATAAGTTCCATGCCCTCGCAGGCCGTCTACCTCGATTGCGCCGCGACCACGCCGCTCGACCCGCGGGTCGAGCAGGTTCTGCTGCGCTACCTGCGCGAGGATTTCGGCAACGCCGGCAGCCGCACGCACAGCTACGGCGCAGCGGCTCGGCGCGCAGTGGAACAGGCGCGCGACCAGCTGGCGGCGGTGGCCGGGGCCGCACGCGGCGAAGTGGTATTCACCAGCGGGGCCACCGAGAGCAACAACCTGGCCCTGCTGGGCCTGGAGCGCTACGGACGCGAGAGCGGGCGCATGCATCTGGTCAGCACATCCATCGAACACCACGCCGTGCTCGAGCCGCTGCGCCGGCTGGCCGCACGCGGTTTCGAGCTGACGCTGGTCGACCCCGAGCCCGGCGGCTGGGTCGCACCGGACAAGATCTCCGCCGCCGTTCGCGACGATACGCTGCTCGTCTCGGTGATGCAGGCCAACAACGAGACCGGCGTGCTGCAGCCGATCGCGGAGGTCGCCGAGACCCTGGCCGGCTCGGAAGCATTCTTCCACGTCGACGCCGCCCAGGGTTTCGGCAAGGAGCTCGACAGCCTGCGCAGCGAGCGGGTGGACCTGATCTGCCTCAGCGGCCACAAGCTTTGCGGCCCGAAGGGCGTGGGCGCTCTGATCGCCCGGCGGCGGGGGGGCGAGCGGCCTCCGCTCGAACCGCTGGCGGTGGGCGGCGGGCAGGAGCTGGGGCTGCGCGCCGGGACGCTACCGGTGGCGCTGATCGCGGCGCTGGGGCGTGCGGCCGAGCTGGCCGCCGAGGAATGCGACCTGCGCCGCCGCCAAGCCCAAGAGTTCGGCGCGGCCCTGCTCGAAGGGCTCGCGCCGATGCAGCCGCAGCTGCACGGCGACCCGTCGCGGCGCTTGCCCCACATCGTAAACCTCTCCTTCCCCGGACTCGAAGCCGAGGAAGTCATCGAGGCATGGGAGGAGCTGGCAGCCATCTCCGACGGCGCCGCTTGCACCTCGCAGTCCTACACCTGCAGCCACGTGCTCAGCGCGATGGGCCTGCCGGCGGAGCGGATGGCCGGGGCGGTCAGGCTATCATGGTGCCATCTCACCCAGCCGCCCGACGCCGCTGCCATGGCCGCCGCGTTGGCCGCCTGCCTCCGATGAAGGCCAAAGAAGAAATCATCCGCTATAAGCGGTCGCGCTTCTCCACCCGGCTGCCGGTGGCTCGTATCTACACGCGATCGCACTACTGGCTGCGCGAGGATGAGGCCGGCGGCTGGCGGATCGGTCTGACGAAATTCGCCACGCGCATGCTGGGCGACCTGGTCGAGTTCGAACTCTCGGTTGGTGCGGGAGACCCGGTGGAAGTCGGCGACAAGATCGGCTGGATCGAAGGTTTCAAGGCCGTCTCCGATCTCTACGCGGTGGCGAAGGGCTCGTTTGCAGGGGGAAACGACGCTCTCGGCCGTGATATCACTCTGCTAGAATCAGATCCCTACGGCGAGGGCTGGCTCTATCGAATCGACGGGGAGCCCGAGCCGGGCGGCCTGAGCGCACAGGACTACATCCACGTCCTCGACGCAACCATCGACAAGATGCTGGCCGCGCGAGGGGAACCGGATTCGGATGCCTAAAGCAGGATATGTGATGATCGGCGGCTTCTTGGGCGCCGGCAAGACCACCGCCACGCTCAAGCTCGCCCGGTATCTGAGCGAGCAAGGCAAGTCCGTCGGCCTCATCACCAACGATCAGAGTTTTGGGCTGGTGGATACGGCGATGGCGCGGTCGCAGGGCTTCGCGGTGGAAGAGATCACCGGCGGCTGCTTCTGCTGTCGTTTCGATTCGCTCGTCGAAGCCGCCGACAATCTCAGCAAGGAATCCCGGCCGGACGTGTTCCTGGCCGAGCCGGTGGGCAGCTGCACCGACCTGCGCGCGGCGGTCAGCTATCCCCTGCGCCGCATCTACGGCGACAATTTTGAGATCGCCCCGCTGAGCGTGATGGTCGATCCGGTGCGCGCCTCCCGCATCCTGGGGCTCGAGAGCGGTTCTTCTTTCTCCGACAAGGTTCTGTACGTCTACGACCGCCAGCTCGCCGAAGCCGATTACATCGTCATCAACAAGGTCGACTTACTGCCGCCCGCCGATCTGGAGCGGCTGCGCGAAGCCCTGGAGGCTAAGTATCGGCAGGCGAAGGTGCTGGAAGTCTCGGCCCGCCACGGCCACGGCCTGGATGACTGGTTCGCGTTGTTGTCGAGCCGGGGCATGTCGCTGGGCGAAGCCCCGGACGTCGATTACGAGACCTATGCCGAGGGCGAGGCTCTGCTGGGCTGGATGAACGCCACCGTCGAGATCTCCTCGTCCGAGCCTCTGGACGGCAACCGCGCGCTCGAGGAGATCGCAGCGCTGATCGCGGCGTCTGTCCAGGCGGGCGAAGTCGCGCATTTGAAGATGACGCTGACGCCGGATGAGGACGCCGGCGATATCGGCGTGCTCAATCTGGTGCGTAACGACTCGCGTCCCGAACTCGCCCATTCCCTGAAGGAGCCGCTCGAATCCGGCGAGCTGATCATCAACCTCCGCGCCGAGGATGATCCGGAGACGCTGCATGAGGCCGCGCTCGAGGCGCTGCGCGTCTGGGCCGCGGCCGGCGAAGGCAGAACAGCCCAGGTCCGACACAGCGAACGTTTCCGGCCGGCCAAACCGACGCCCACCCATCGCATGGCGATTGCATGACCAAGAAAGGGGACAGCCACATCGCGATCACGCCCAGAATCGTCTACTGCCGTTGCGCCTACGCGCGGATCGTGCCGCAGAGCGTCAAGGATGAAGTCTTGGAGGCGCTGGCCTCCTCCGGCGCGGACTTCGACGCCGTCCCGGACTTGTGCGAGATGTCGGCGCGCAAAGACCCCCGCCTGCAGCAGCTCGCCTCCGACGACGAAGTGAAGATCATCGCCTGCTACCCGCGCGCCGTCCGCTGGCTGTTCAAAGGCGCGGGCGTGGAACTCGACCGCGAAAAAGTCCGCATTCTGAACATGCGTGAAGAGCCCGCGGACGCGATCGTCAGCGAGATCCTCCCGGCGGAGGTGTCGGCATGAAGGGCGGTCTGGATCTGCCGGTGCTGCGCGTGGCGCTGTATGAAGGCGTTGGCGCGCGTCCGCTGGACGCGGCCGACCGCGTGGCGCTGCTGTCGGGGCTGCTCGACAAGGGCTACCGGGTGACCCGCATCCGCAAGGGAGTTCCAATGAGCGCCCGGACGAACAGGAATGTTCGTCCCACCGAGGATGCGGTTCCGCAGTGGGGCCGGACATTCTTGTCCGGCGCAAACCACGGCAACGGCCTGCTGGTGCTGGGCCGCTTCGATGAGACGCAGCCCGACCAGGCGCAGGACGGCGAGACGCCGGTCTACTTCCGCAACATCGAGGGGCAATCCGCCGAGCAGGTCGTCGAGCTCGTCGAAGGGCTCTGCCGCGAAGCCGGCCTCCACGAGCCCGGCGGCTGGAAGCCCTGGTTCCCCGTCATCGACTACGACCGCTGCACCAACTGCATGCAGTGTCTGAGCTTTTGCCTGTTTGACGTCTACGGCGTCTCGGGCGAGGGCCAGATCCAGGTGCAGAACAACGACAACTGCAAGACCGACTGCCCGGCCTGTTCGCGCGTCTGTCCGGAAGTGGCGATCCTGTTCCCCAAGTACCGGCACGGGCCGATCCACGGCGGCGAGGTCCACGCCGACGATATCCGCCGCGAGTCGATGAAGGTCGACATCTCCGCGCTGCTGGGCGGCGATATTTACCAGGCGTTGCGCGACCGCAGCGCGAAGGCCAAGTCGCGCTTTTCCAAGGAACGCGACGAAGACCGTGCGCTCAAAGAGCGCAAACGCTGCTTGACGAAACTACAAAAGGATTTGGACATCCCAGCCGAGGTGTTTGCCTCGCTGCCCTCGCTCGACGAGATCCAGGAGAAAGCTCAGCAGGCGCGCGAGCGGGCTCTGGCAGCCGGCGGTTCGGGAGGCGAGCGCTAGCATGGTCGTTCAATTCGCCAAGCGCATGCTCACCGAGCCCGACCCGCGGGCGTTGCGGAAATTCGTGTGGAATTTCGGCGTCAAGGGCATGTGGTCCGTCCAGACCTTCAAGAAGCGCATCAAGCAGGGCGAGTACTTTCCGCCGTTCCTGTTCATCTCGATCATCTCGGGCTGCCAACTGCGCTGCCAGGGCTGCTGGGTGGACGTGGCGGCGGAGAGCAAGAAGATCGACCTGGAAGACCTGGACCGCATCGTCACCGACGCCAAGAAGCGCGGCAACAGCTATTTCGGCATTCTGGGCGGCGAGCCGTTCCTGCACCCGCAGTTGTTCGATCTGCTGGGCCGGCACCCGGACTGCTACTTCCAGATCTTCACCAACGGCCACCTGATCGACGACGCCCGCGCCAAAGAACTGCGCCGGGTGGGCAACGCCAGCCCCTTGATCAGCGTCGAGGGCACGCAGGTCATCAGCGACGAGCGTCGGGGCCGCCAAAACGTTCTCGACAAAACTCTCTCCGGCATCGAAGCCTGCCGGCGCAACCGCCTGATCACCGGCGTCGCCACCAGCGTCTGTCAGACGAATCTCGACGACCTGGTCAACGATGTCTGGCTGCGGCGGCTGATCGAGATGGGCGTGCACTACGCCTGGTTCCACACCTATCGCGTGGTTGGCCCGAATCCGGCGGGACACCTGGCGCTGAGCCCTGAAGACGTGCTGCGCGTGCGGCGCTTCATCGTGGAAACGCGCGCCAAGCTGCCCATCGCCATCGTCGACGCCTACTGGGACGACGAAGGCCAGGCGTTGTGTCCGATGGCCACCGGCGTCAGCCACCACATCAGCCCCTATGGCGACGTGGAGCCCTGCCCGATCATCCAGTTCGCCAAGGAATCGATCCACGACCGCCCGAGTCTGTATGAGACGATGACGCAGTCCGGCTTTCTGCGCGACTTTCGCGAAACCGCAGCCCAGCATACGCGGGGCTGCATCGTTCTCGAGCGGCCGGACCTGGTGCGCGACCTCGTCGAGCGTCACGGCGCGCGCGACACCACGCAACGGCTGACGGCGCTGGCGGAACTCGATAAGCTGACGCCGCGCAACTCTCAGTACAATCCGGGCAACGAGATCCCGGAGGAGCATTGGGCCTATCGCTTTGCCAAGAAGCACTGGTTCTTCGGCTTCGGCGCGTATAGTTGAGACGAATCGGCATGCAAGAAACGCTCCCCGTCCTCACGATCCCCCGCCCCGTCCCGCAGCAAATCGCAAGGACGCCGCAGGAGAATATTCCGGCCGAACGTTTCCAGCGGGAAGCGCTCAAGCGGCACGTGGCGGCGTATGTCGAGGCGAACCGGGCGCAACTGACGCCGCCGCTGCTCTCCGACGAGCTACGCCGCCGGGCCGAGGAGGCCACGGCGCTGGCCGGGCTGGACCCCAAGTACGCCGACTACACCGGCGTGCTGCTCAACAACGAAGTCTGGCGCGAGCAGTTGGCGTCCACCTCCTTCGAGCGCCGCCTGCTGCTGCTGCCCAAGTGCCTGCGCGTGGAAGACCGCTGTCCGGCGCCGTTCGACGAGTTCGGTCTGCTGTGCAAGCAGTGCGGTCTGTGCTCGATCCAGGACTTGCAGGAAGAGGCCGAACGGCTGGGTTACGCGGTGCTGGTGGCCGAAGGCTCGGCGCTGGTGATGGCGCTGATCCAGACCGGCAAGATCGACGCAATCGTGGGCGTGAGCTGCCTGTCGGTGCTGGAAAAAGCCTTCCCGCACATGGAGAACGCCGCCGTCCCCGGCATCGCGATTCCGCTGCTGCAGGACGACTGCAAAGACACCGCGGTGGATGTGGAGTGGGTCTGGGACTACATCCACCTCACCAGCGACGACCGCACTCGGCGCCTCGACCTCGACGCACTGCGTACTCGGGTGGACGGCTGGTTCGAACCGGCGACGCTAGAGGAAATCTTTGGCGCTCCGGCCGAGGGCGAAGCCGAGCGGCTGGCGCGCGGCATGCTGTCGCAAGCCGGCAAGCGCTGGCGCCCGTTCCTCACCGTTTGCGCCTACCAGGCTCTGCAGGAAGACCCGCACGCCGACACGCCCGACGCGCTGCGCAAGGTCGCCGTGGCGGTCGAATGTTTCCACAAGGCGTCGCTGATCCACGACGACATCGAGGATGAGGACGATCTGCGCTACGGCGAGCCGACGCTGCACGCCACACACGGCGTGGCGACGGCGATCAACGTCGGCGACCTGCTCGTGGGCGAAGGCTACCGGCTACTGGCCGACGCCGACTTTCCGCCGGCCGTGCGCGCCGAGCTGGTGCGGATCGCCTCCCGCGGCCACCGCCTGCTGTGCCTGGGCCAGGGCGCGGAGCTAGCCTGGTTGCGCAGCCCCGAGCCGCTGAGCTCGAACGAAGTCCTGGCGATCTTCCAGCGCAAGACCGCGCCGGCGTTCAATGTCTCGCTCGAGATCGGAGCCGCCTGCGCCGGCGCCGAGCCGCATGTCTTTGGGATTCTGCGCAAGTACAGCGACGCCCTCGGCGTTGCCTACCAGATTCGCGATGACCTCGACGACTTGGCCGCCGGAGAGGACGGCGCGGACGACGTGACCAGTCTGCGGCCTTCCCTGCCCCTGGCGCTGGGCTTCGAGCACGCCAAGAAGGAGCCGGAGTTGCGACCGCTGCTCGAAGCGGCATGGCGGCGCGAGGAAGGCGTCGACCCCGAAGAGGTTCGGCGGGCGCTCGAGCGCTTCGATTGCGAGGGACGGGCGCGGAGGCTGCTGGAAAGCTACAAGGAAGACGCCATCCGCTCCATCGCGGATCTCGATCATGCGAGCCTGAAGGGCTTGCTGCGGCGCGTTGTCGGCAAGATCTTCAGCGTGGAGATCGAAGGTTGGTGCAGTGAGTTTGAGACTCGAAATGCTGCAGGTCGCGAGGCTGTCGCCCAAGCTGCTCGGTGACGCTGCGGACCTGACGGCGGAGTTCTTTTCGAGTCGGATGCACCCCGGCGGCGGTTTTCAAGACCGCGAAGGCGCCCCCGACCTTTACTACACCGTTTTCGGCCTCGAAGGGTTGCGGGCGCTGCAACGCGAGCTTCCGGCGGACGCTACCAGAAACTATCTCCAGTCCTTTGGGGAGCGGCCCGAGTTGGACTTCGTGCACGCCGCCTGTCTGGCGCGCTGCTGGGCGAATCTCGACGAGTCCGCGCCCGCCGAGCATCTGACCCAACTGATCGAGTCCCGCCGCACCCCCGACGGCGGCTACAACCCCACGCCCGGAGCCGCTCATGGCACCGCCTACGGCTGTTTCCTCGCCTTGGGCGCCTACCAGGACTTGGAGCTCGATCCGCCGCAGCCCGAGCGGATGCTCGCCTGTATTGACTCCTTGCGCTCGGCCGACGGCGGCTACTCCAACCAACCCGGCGCGCCGCTGGGGCTGACCCCGCCCACCGCCGCCGCCATCACACTCTCCCGCGCCCTGGGACGCCGTCCGCCGCAAGGCGCCGCCGAGTGGCTGCTGCAACGCTGCCTGCCTGAAGGCGGCTTCTTCGCCACGCCCGCGGCGCCGCTGCCGGACCTGCTCTCCACCGCCACCGCTCTGCATGCGCTGACCGGCGCCGGGGTCTCGCTCGAGCCGATTCGCGAAGCCTGCCTGGACTTCGTGGACAGCCTTTGGACCAACCGCGGCGGCTTCTACGGCCATTGGAGCGACGACAGCCAGGATTGCGAGTACACCTACTACGGCCTGCTCGCGCTGGGGCACCTGAGCCTGTAAGCCCATGCAAGCCGACCGCATCGCCAGGACGCTCGACAACCTGCGCAGCCGTTTCCTGGATGAGCGGCGCGGCGACCACTGGGAGGGCGAACTGTCGTCGTCGGCGCTGTCGACCGCGACGGCGACGATCGCGCTGACGCTGGCCCATCGCCGAGAGACGGCCCAGCGACTGGAATCGCTGGCGCAAGGCGGCGCGGCATGGCTCGTCGAAGCACAAAACGAAGACGGCGGCTGGGGCGACACCGCGCTGAGCTTCAGCAACATCTCCACCTCGGCGCTGTGCTGGGCCGCCCTCACCCTGCGCGGCGGCTCCCCGGAGTCGATCGAGCGGGCGGCGGCCTACATGGAGCGCCACGCAGGGAGCCTCGACCCCAAATCGCTCTCCGACGCCATCAAGCGGCGCTACGGCAAGGACCAGACGTTTTCCGTGCCGATCCTGACCGTGCTGGCGATCGCGGACCTGCTGGGCGAGGATGGCTGGCGATGGGTTCCGCAGCTACCGTTTGAGTTGGCGCGCTTTCCGCAACGCTGGTACAGCGCGCTGCAACTGCCGGTCGTCAGCTACGCCCTGCCGGCGCTGATCGCCATCGGCCAGGCGCGGCACGCCCGGCGTCCGAGCCGGAACCCGCTGCTGCGCCCCCTGCGGAACTTGGTGCGGGAATCGACGCTGGGAAAGCTGCTGGAGATCCAGCCCACGAACGGCGGCTTCCTCGAGGCGACGCCGTTGACGAGCTTCGTGACGATGAGCCTGCTCACCGCCGGCCGGGGCGAGCACGAGGTCGTACGCAAGGGGCTCGATTTCTTGGAGAAATCCGTTCGCGAAGACGGCAGTTGGCCGATCGACACCAATCTGGCGACATGGGTGACCACCCTCGGCGTAAACGCCATAGCCGCCGAGGAGAGCCTGCCGCTGGACAAGCCCACACGCGCCGCCGTCCGCGACTGGCTGCTCGGGCAGCAGTACCGCACGCGCCATCCCTACACCGACGCCCCTCCCGGAGGCTGGGCCTGGACGGACCTGCCCGGCGGCGTGCCCGACGCCGACGACACGCCGGGCGCTTTACTTGCCCTTCGCGAAGTCGGCGGCGTCAGCGTCGCCACGGTTGATGCGGCCGAACTCGGCGTCGGCTGGCTGCTGAATCTACAAAACTCCGACGGCGGCATCCCGACCTTCTGCCGCGGCTGGGGGGCGCTGCCGTTCGACCGCAGCAGCCCCGACTTGACCGCCCACACCCTGCGCGCCTGGACAGCCTGGAGCGGCGACTTCCCCGCCCCGCTCGCCTCCCGCGTCTCGAAAGGCATCGCTCGTGCGGTCGCCTATCTCGAGAAGAATCAGCGCGCGGACGGCGCCTGGGCGCCGCTGTGGTTCGGCAACCAGCACGCGCCGGACGAGCTGAACCTCACCTACGGCACGGCGCGCGTGTTGGAAGGCCTGGCGGCGCTGCCTGAGGAGTCGCCCGCCGAGGCTCGCGCCGAGCGTTGGCTCGTCGAGGCGCAGAACGCCGATGGAAGCTGGGGCGGCGCCCCGGGGATCGAGAGTTCAATCGAGGAGACGTCCCTTGCCGTCGCGGGACTGGCCGCACGGCGGCTGCGACGCGGGCTGGGCCCCTCTTCCGCGATCGATCGCGGCCTGGGCTGGCTGGTGGAGGCCACCGACGAAGGCCGACTCACCGACCCGGCGCCCATCGGCTTCTACTTCGCGAAACTGTGGTATTTCGAGCGGCTGTACCCTCTGGTCTTCGCGCTGCAGGCCTTCGGGTTGGCAAAGCGGCTGCGGAGTGAGGGCTCGAATCCCTCGTTCAATGAGTTTTCGACCGAAAACGCCTCATGAGGGGGGCTAATCGGCTAACATCCAAGGATCGATAATCCGCCGGGGGTTCATCGCCCGGACCTCTGACAGCCCCAGCGAGACCTCCCTATGCACTCACGCAGAAACTTCCTGGCCGCCGGCGCCGCATCTTCCCTGGCTTCGGCCGTCTCGGCTGCGGCCGCTCCCAAGATCGCCCTCGACCCCAGCGGCGACCGCCACGTCTACCTCACCGGAGACGGCATTCCGCTCACTCCCAACGAATGGGCGTCGGTGTTGCAGGAAGCGACGTCCGGCCGCGACTACAAGCTCGACAGCTACTCGGTGGGCGGCCCCATTGAAGAGGTGGAAGCCCGCTTTGCCGAGATTCTCGGCAAGGAGGCGGCCATCTTCTTCGGAACCGGTACGCTGGCGAACCAGGTGGCCATGCGCCACATCACCGGCCCGCAAGCCAAGGCGATCGTCCCGCGTGAAAGCCACTACTACGCCGATTCCGTCAATTGCGGCGCCATCCTGAGCCAGCTCCAGCTGATTCCGATGGGCGAGGGGCGAGCGACGTTTTCGCTCGACGAGGTGCGTCAGGAAGTCGAGTGGAACGCCGGGTTGCGCGGCCACCAGCCGGTCGGCTCGATCCTGATCGAGTCGCCGGTGCGCCGCAAGGACGGCGAGGCGTTCGACTTCGCGGAGATGAAAAAAATCTGCTCCTGGGCCCGGCAGAACGGCGTGCGGACGCACCTGGACGGCGCCCGCGTCTTTCTGGCGGCGCCGTTTACCGGCGTTTCCGTGCGCGAGTACGCCGACCAGTTCGACACAATCTACATCTCGCTCCACAAGTACTTCAACAGCGGCAACGGCGCCATCGTGGCTGGCGACAAGAAGTACATCGAGCCGATGGTGGACACGCGGCGGATGTTCGGCGGGGCGCTGCCCAAGGCCTGGATGTGCGGCTCGGTGGTGCTGCACTACCTCGAAGGCTTCGAGGAGCGCTATGCCTCCGCCGTCGACAACACCGACAAGCTGTGGAAGAAGCTCGACGCGCATCCGAAATTCCGCGTCGAGAAAATTCCGAACGGAACCAACATCATCGCGCTGCACGTGAAGACGGACCCCAAGAAGCTCGGCGCCTACCTGCATGAGCAGGGCGTGACGATTTCCACCTCGGGCGAGACGAGCGGCGACGGCTGGACGCGCCTGCTGCTGCGGGTAAATGAAACGGCGAACCGGCGGCCGGCCGATGAGTTGGCCGGGCTGTTCGCCAAGGGCGTCGGCGCCTGACGCCGGGGAAAGTCGCACTCGCCATGGGTAAAGCCGACGAGTCGAAGCAAGCAGCCGCCCCGCGGCTGCTCTCCGGCGGCAACCCGCAGATCGCCAAAGCGGACGGCGACGCCCCCGTACAGTCCTACATCGCCGCCATGCCGGGCTGGAAGAGCGAAGCCGGCCGGCGCCTCGACGCCCTCGTCGTGAAGACCGTTCCCGAGGTGCGCAAAGCGGTCAAATGGAACTCGCCGCTGTACGGCATGGAGGGCCGCGGCTGGTTCCTCAGCATGCACTGCTTCAACAAGTACATCAAGGTGACGTTCTTCGAGGGCGCGGCCCTCGACCCGCTGCCTCCGGTCGGCTCCAAGGACCCCAAGACGCGCTACTTCCACATCTACGAAGACGAGCCGGTCGACGAAGCCCAACTCGCCGATTGGATCCGGCAGGCCAGCCGACTGCAAGGCTGGGGCAAGGTGTAGCCGGTTCTTCCCGTGGGCCGGCGAGCCCGTCGCGCTTATCATGAAAGGATGCGGGCGGTTGTCCGTCGGCGTTTTGGTCGGTAGGCCCGAGAGGGTCATCGGCCTTTGGAGCGCCTTACAGCCATGAACAAGTTTGACCAGCACCCCCTGCGAAAAATTCTCGACGAGCGCATCGCCATCATCGACGGCGCGATGGGTACGACCCTCCGCGCTTACGGCATGACCGAGGCGGACATCCGCGGCGAGCGATTCAAAGATTCACGCAAGGATTTGCTGAATAATGGCGACCTGTTCTCGCTGACGCAGCCCGAAATGGTGGGCGATATCCACCGGCTCTTCCTCGAAGCCGGCGCCGATATCATCGAGACCAATACTTTTGGCGCGACCACGATCTCGCAGAGCGAGTTCTTTGTCGATGACCCCCGTGAACACGGCGGCCGCAAGGATCCGGACTTCTATCAGGCCATCATCGAAGACAAGGCTCTGCAGAGTCTGGCCTGGGAGATCAATGAGCAGTCCGCCCGGCAATGCCGCGAATGGGCCGACCGCGTTGGCACGGCGACGGGCCGGCAGCGCTTCGTGGCGGGTGCCATCGGGCCGCTGACGGTCTCGTTGTCAAACTCCCCCGACGCCGAGGACCCCGGCTTTCGCGTGGCCACCTTCGACCAGGTCAAGACCGCCTACGCCGAACAGGTGCGCGCCCTCATCCGCGGCGGGTCGGACCTGCTGTTGGTGGAGACGATCTTCGATTCGCTCAACGCCAAAGCGGCGCTGGTGGCGATCCGCGACGTTTTCGACGAAGACGGCGTGGAGTTGCCGATCATGATCTCCGCGGCCGTCGGGCGCGGCGGCGAGACGATGATCTCGGCCCAGACGATCCGGGCCTACTGGGACGCGGTGCGGCATGTGAACCCGTTCTCGATCGGGCTGAACTGCTCGCTCGGTCCGGACCTGATGCGGCCGTTCCTCGCCGAGCTGTCGGAGCATTCCGACGTCGCCATCTCCTGCTATCCGAACGCCGGACTGCCCAACCCCTTGAGCCCTACCGGCTTCGACCTCGAACCGCCCGACATGGCGCGCTTCCTGGGCGAGTTTGCCGAAAGCGGTCTGGTGAACATCGCCGGCGGCTGCTGCGGCAATACGCCGGAACACATCGCCGCCATCGCCAAGGCGCTCGGGGACCTTCACCCGCGGGAGCGGCGCAACCCGACGGCGGTGAGCGTCTCCGTTCCCGCTGATGTTTCCACCGACGACTTTCGCCCCTTGCGGCTGTCGGGCTCGCAGCCGTTCACCCAGCAGAAGGGCGTCTTCATCATGATCGGCGAGCGGACCAACGTCGCCGGCTCGCCGAAGTTCGCCAAGTTAATCAAGCAAGACAAGTACGACGAGGCCGTCGCGATCGCCCAGCAACAGGTGGAGAACGGCGCCAACATCATCGACATCTGCATGGACGAGGGCATGATCGACGGCGTCGCCGCGATGACCCGCTTCCTGCAACTGCTGGCCTCCGAGCCCGATGTCGCCAAGGTTCCGTTCATGGTCGACTCCTCCAAGTGGGAGGTCGTCGAGGCCGGACTGAAATGCCTGCAGGGCAAGGGAATCGTCAACTCCATCTCGCTCAAGGAAGGCGAGGAGGCGTTTCGGCGCAACGCCGCCGCCGTGCGCAAGTACGGCGCCGCGGTGGTGGTGATGGCCTTTGACGAACAGGGCCAGGCCGCCACCTACGAAGACAAGATCCGCATCTGCGAACGCGCCTACCGCATTCTGGTCGACGAGATCGGCTTCCCGCCCGAAGACATTATTTTCGACCCGAACATCCTCACCGTCGCCACCGGCATGGAGGAGCACAACAACTACGCGGTGGACTTCATCGAGGCCACGCGCTGGATCAAGCAGAACCTGCCGCATGCGAAGGTCAGCGGCGGCGTCTCCAACATCTCCTTCAGCTTCCGCGGCAACAACAAGGTCCGCGAGGCGATGCACTCGGCATTCCTCTACCACGCCATCGCGGCGGGCATGGACATGGGCATCGTCAACGCCGGCATGCTCGAAGTCTATGAAGACATCGAGCCGGAGCTGAAGGTGTTGGTGGAAGACGTGCTGCTCAACCGCCGTCCCGACGCCACCGAGCGGCTGGTGGACCATGGCGAAGCGCTCAAGGCCGCAGCCGCGGAGTCGGGCTCCGGGCCGGCCGAGAAGAAGACCGAGGAGTGGCGCAACGGGACCGTCGAAGAGCGCCTCTCGCACGCGCTGGTCAAGGGCATCGACGCCTACATCGAGGCCGACACGGAGGAAGCCCGGGCCAAGCTCGGCCGTCCGCTGCTGGTGATCGAAGGGCCGCTGATGGACGGCATGGGCGTGGTCGGCGATCTCTTCGGGGCCGGCAAGATGTTCCTGCCGCAGGTCGTCAAGTCCGCGCGCGTAATGAAGAAGGCCGTCGCGTACCTGACGCCCTTCATGGAGGCCGAAAAGGCCGCGATGGAGGCCGCCGGACAAGCGGTGAAGACGCAAGGCAAGATCATCCTCGCCACCGTCAAGGGCGACGTGCACGACATCGGCAAGAACATCGTCGGCGTGGTGCTCGCCTGCAACAACTACGAGGTGATCGACATGGGCGTGATGACGCCCTGCGAGAAAATCCTCGAACGGGCGAAGGCCGAGAAGGCGGACATCATCGGGCTTAGTGGGCTGATCACGCCTTCGCTGGACGAGATGGTCCACGTGGCGCGCGAAATGGAGCGGCAAGGCTTCAAGCTGCCGCTGCTGATCGGAGGCGCCACCACCAGTCGCGCCCACACGGCCATCAAGATTGCGCCGCATTACAGCGAGCCGGTGGTGCACGTGCTCGACGCCAGCCGCGCCGTCCCCGTCGCGACGAGTCTGTTGAGCGACGACGGCAAGGCGGGCTTCGTCGCCAAGCATCGGGCCGAATACGACGCGCTGCGGACCGCCCATGCCGGGCCGAAGCACACCATGGTTCCGATCGAGAGGGCGCGCGAGCGGCGCTTTCCCATCGAGTGGCGCGCCGAAGACATCCCGGCGCCGGCCTTTACCGGTCGCCGCGTGCTCGAAGACTTTCCGCTGGAGACCCTGCGCGCGTTCATCGACTGGTCGCCGTTCTTCCACACCTGGGGACTCAAGGGCCTGTACCCGCGCATCCTCGACCACCCGAACCACGGCGAGCAGGCGCGGCAGCTCTACCGCGAGGGCAACGAGTTGCTCGACCGGATCATCGGCGAGAAGCTGCTGACCGCCCGCGGCGTCTACGGGCTGTATCCTGCCAATGCAGTCGGCGACGACGTGGAACTCTACGCCGACGAGGATCGGGCGAGCGTCCAGGAGACCTTCCACTTCTTGCGCCAGCAGGCCGACCGCGAGGAGACCAAGCCCTGCCGCTCACTGTCGGATTTCGTGGCTCCGAAAGAAACCGCCCTGCCGGATCACGTCGGCGCCTTCGCGGTGACCGCCGGCATCGGCTTGCAGGAGTTGTGCGGACGCTTTCGCGCCGAGCACGACGACTACAACGCCATCATGGCCGAGGCTTTGGCCGACCGGCTGGCCGAGGCTTTCGCCGAGTGCCTGCACAAGCGGGTGCGCGACGAATGGGGCTACGGCCGCGAAGAGGACCTGAGCCATGAAGACGTGGTGCGCGAGCGCTATCGCGGCATTCGCCCAGCCCCCGGCTATCCCGCCTGCCCGGACCACACCGAGAAAGGAACCATCTGGCGGCTGCTCGACGTGGAAACCGCCACGGGCATGCGGCTCACCGAGTCATTCGCCATGTGGCCCGGCTCGAGCGTCAGCGGTCTGTATTTCGCGCACCCGGAGTCGAGCTACTTCAGCCTGGGCAAGATCGACGCCGACCAGTTGGCCGACTACGCTGAGCGGAAGGGCATGGACCTCGAAGAAGCCGAGCGCTGGCTGGGCTCGAACCTCGAGTATGAGCCGGCGGCCGCCGCCAGGAGCGTCGCCTGAGGCGCCGATCCGCGTGAGCCGCCGGGGTCACCCGGTCAAGCCGGCGGCTCGTTCAACAATTTCTTCAGGGTCGCCACCAGTTCCCCGCGCGCCACTTCCTGCTGCCCAAATCGCGCCGCTTTCCACTCTTCGTGGCTTTCGACGGCTTCGGCCTCTTCGCGCCCAACTTCCATCTCTTTGAGAGTCACCACGCCGCGCGCAGCCTCGTCGCCGCCCATGATCACCACGTACGGGATCTGGAGCCGGTCCGCCCGCTGCAACTGCTTGCCGAGCTTCTTGGGCCGCCCGACGTGGATCTCGGTACGAATCCCCGCGCGGCGCAGCTCGAACGCGATCGCCAAGTACTCGCCGGTCAAGCTCGCGTCCATCGTGGTCACCAGCACCTGTGCGGTCGTCTTCGGCTGGCGCACGCGTCTCAGATGAATCAGCGCCGCCAGCAGCCGGTCGACGCCGATCGAGGCGCCGGTCGCCGGGATCGGCTGGCCGCCGAAGCGCGTCACCAGATTGTCATAGCGTCCCCCGGCGAAGATGGAACCGAACTCCGGCGCGTCCAACAGGTTGGCCTCGAAAACCGGTCCGGTGTAGTAGGCCAGCCCGCGCGCGATCGACAGGTCGAGCATCACGCGATCCGAGCCGTAGCCCAGCGCCTCGAGGTGGTCCGAGATCTGTTGGATCACATCCAGCTCCGCCTCGGCGCCCTCGACATCGGCGAACAGCGTCCGGACTTTCTCGAGCACTTCCGCGCGCGTCTCGCCCGCCGTCGTCAAAAAGGTCTCGATCTGCGAAGCCTGCGCGTCGCTCAGCCCCAAACCCTCGATCGGGGCGCCGGACTCGTCTTTGTAGCCGACGGTGAGCTCGAGCTTCACCTTCTCCAGGCCAATCTTGTCGAGTTTGTCGAGCACCCGAAAGACGTCCACGCCCTGCTCCTCGCTGATGCCGGCATAGAGCAGCAGCAGGTTCAGGATTTTCCGCGAGCTGAAGCGCACGCGGTAGCGGCCGACCTCGAGGGCGTCGAGCGTATCGCACATCGCAGCCATGATTTCGACATCGGCGATCTCTGACGGCGCGCCGAGCGAGTCGATGTCGAACTGCGTGAACTGCCGAAAGCGTCCCGGCGCGGGCTTGTCCGCCCTCCAGACCGGCGAGACCTGGTAGCGGCGGAACGGGAAGTCGATCTCCTGCCCGTACTGCGACACCACCCGCGACAGCGGCACCGTCAGGTCGAAGCGCAGGCCCAGCGCCTCCTCTTCGGGGTTGCTGACGCTGAACATCGACTGCTGCGCCTCTTGTCCGGCCGAGCCCGACAGCACGTCCATGTATTCCACCGCCGGCGTCTCCAGCGGCGAGAAGCCGTAGCGTTCGTAGACCCCTCGAATCGTCTCCAGCATCCGCTGGCGGGGGATCATCTCCTCCGGAAACAGGTCTCGCAACCCGCGAGACAGACGCGCTTTGATCTTCATGCTCAAACTGCCCAGCGTAGCACCGCAGCCCCTTCAGCGGCCCCGCCTCGGGCTGCTATCCTGAGGCCCGTTGGGGAGGTTGTAGTGCATCGATGACGAGACGGGAGTGGTTGCGCGCGGCCTCGGCCGCGTGCCTGGCGGGAACGAGACTACGAGCGGCTGATTTCTGGCAAGAGAAGACGGACTACGGCGACTGGACGATGGCCGAGGTCCAGCAGATGCTCTACCGCTCGCCCTGGGTGCAGCAGGCCTATCTGGAGCCGTTGGGCCTGTTCGGCGCTGGGGCGGGCGTGGGCGAATTCACCGGCGACGGAGGATTCAACAGCGCGCCGCCCATCCCCAGCGGCGCGACATTCTCGCACCGCAGCGTCCACGTTCGCTGGCACAGCGCCCGCCCGGTGCGTGAAGCCTTTACCCGCGCCCTGATGGGTCCGGACGGCGACAAGGAACTCACCGCCGAGCAACGCGCCTGGCTCGACGCGAGGCCCGACGACTACGTCATCTCCGTCAGCGGACTCTCGGACGCTCTGGTTGACATCGTGGAAATCGTCGAAGGGCTGGCCGGCCAGGCGCGCCTCGAGATCAAGGGCCGCCACGCGATCCCGGCCGCCGAGGTGGAACGGGTCCCCAACGGCTCCTCGCTGGATCTCTATTTCCTGTTCCCTCGGACGGCGCCGATCCAGCCTACGGACAAGCAGGTGGAGTTCGTCGCCGACCTCGCCGGCGCCCGGAGCCGTTCGGGGGGCGCGATCCCCGTGCACGCCCGCTTCAAGGTCAAGGACTTGTTTTACAAGGGCGAGTTGGCTCTCTAAGCGGCGCTCACTCGCGACCCGCCGCCGCTTTGGCCTGACGTCGCGGCGTGTAGAGGTGATCCGGCGTCCAGAGCTCCGGCGACCAGCGGAACCCGTCGCGAAAGATCAAAACGACCTCGTAGTCGGTCTCCCGCCGACGGCATAACTCCACGTAGGCCGGCGCCGCCAGCCCTTCGGCCTGCAACACCACTTCCACCTGGGTCGGCAGCGCCTCTTCAGTGGCGACTACGGCTTCGAAGGCGTCGATCTGCTCCAGATTGCCCGCTAGTGGGGGCTGGTGCGCGCCGTCGATCTGGATACGCACCAAGTGGGAGCACAAGTGGCGGAACGGCATGACGGGCGAACTTGCTAGAAAATACCACGTCCGGCGGGCCGATCTTGCTACATTGCTGGACGTGTTGCGATGGATGGTACTGATTCTCGCCGCGGCCCCGTTGCCGGCCGCGGACCTGAAGGAGGATGCCGCCGCGGCCCTGCGCAAGGCCGTCGGGTTCTACCGGGGCGAAGTTTCCACCGGCGGCGGCTACCACTTCCAGTACGCCGAGGACCTCAGCTTCGGCCGCTCCGAACAGGCGCTGGGACCGACGCAGGTGAGCATCCAGCGAGCCGGCACGCCGCGCGTCGGCATGGCGTATCTCGAAGTTTGGGAAGCCACCGGCGACCGCTACTACCTCGACGCCGCCAAGGAAACCGCGCACGCCCTGGTGCAGGGACAGCTCTGCAACGGCGGCTGGGACTACATCATCGAGTTCGACAAGGCCAAACGCCCCGACTACCCCTATCTGGTCGACGGAGGGTGCGCCCAGAAGAAGCCCCGCTACACCACGCTGGACGACAACGTCACCCAGGCCGCCACGCGGCTGGTAATGCGGGTCGACCGCGAGCTCGGCTTCAAGGACAAGGCGATCCACAAGGCCGCCATGACGGCGCTCGACAGCCTGTTGAAGGCGCAGTACCCCAACGGCGCCTGGCCGCAGCGCTACACCGAATTCCCCAACCCGGCCGAGTTCCCGGTGAAGAAGGCGAGCTATCCCGAAAGCTGGTCGCGCGAGTGGCCCAATACGGACTACCGTTCGCACTACACCCTCAACGACAACACCCTGGCCGACGTGATCGACACCTTTCTCGAAGCCGCCCGCATCTACGACGAGCCCAAATACCTCGCAGCGGCCAAGCGCGGCGGAGATTTTCTGTTGCTGGCTCAGATGCCCGACCCGCAGCCGGCCTGGGCGCAGCAGTACGACCGCGACATGCACCCGGCCTGGGCGCGCCAGTTCGAACCGCCCTCCGTCACGGGCGGCGAGTCGCAGAGCGCCATGCGCATCCTGCTGACGCTCTACCGCGAGACCGGCGACAAGAAATACCTCGAGCCCGTCCCCAAGGCGCTGCACTACTTCATGAATTCCGGTCTGCCGCGCGACCCCAACCCCAGCGCGCGCAAGCGCAGGGCTTGCCCGGAGGGGACGCTCTGCCTGGCGCGGTTCTATGAGCTCAAGACGAACCGCGGCCTGTTCATCTCCCGGGGCACGATGATTCGCGTGCAGGACGGCCCCAACCTGCGGCCCGACGGCTACGAAGTCACCTACGACGACAGCCACACGATCACGCACTACGGCATGTGGGCCAGCGGGGAGCCGCTGAAGAAGATCGAGGCCGAATACCAGCGCCTGGCCGCCGCCGATCCCGCCTCCGTCCGGCGGCCCGACATGCTGCACGGCCTCTCGCCCTGGACCAACGGGGACAATCCGCCGGCCGCGCCCACTGACGCCGCCGTGCGCGAACTGCTCGCCTCCCGCGACGCCCGCGGCATCTGGGTGGAAGACGGCGTCGCCGGCCGCGCCGACATGGTCGCCAGCGTCTATGCCGCCGAACCCATGGTCGTCCGCATCGCCGGCCAGACCATCCCCCTGCCCGACGACGCCCGCGTGGAAATCTTTCGCGGCGCCGCTCCGGTGGTGGAAAAAATGGTCGTTTCCGCCACGTTCGCGGAGAACATCGAAGCGCTGGCCGCCTACCTGCGCTAGGAACGCCCGCCCATGCCACCGGACCCGCTCGACCACAATCGCCGGCGCTTTGCACTGACCCTCGGAGCCCTCGGCCTGGGCGGCACGCTGCTGCCCGGCGCCCTCACCGCCGTCGCCCAAGAAACCGACGCCGTCACCGTCGAACAGGTCCGCGCCGCCGCCCGCATCGCCGGACTCAGCCTCACGGACTCCGACTTCGAGACGATCGTCAAGCGCCTGAACGAGACTGACGGCCTGCGCGCCGACTTCGCCTCCATCCGCGAAGCCAAACTTCCCAACAGCGTGCCCCCGGCGTTCCTTTTCAACCCTCTGCCTGTGGGCTTCGAGCCCCCGCGCGGCAAGACGGTCTGGAAGCCGTCGAAGATGCGGCCCGCCAAGCCGGCCACGGACGAAGACCTCGCCTTCCTGCCGGTCACGCACCTGGCGCGCCTGCTGGAAAAGCGCGAGATCAGCTCGCTCGACCTCACCAAGCTCTACCTCGACAGGCTCAAGCATTACGGCCCAAAGCTGCACTGCGTGATCACCCTCACCGAGGAGCTGGCGCTGCGTCAGGCCCGGCAGGCTGACGAGGAGATCCGTTCGGGACGCTACCGGGGCCCGCTGCACGGCGTCCCTTGGGGCGCGAAAGATCTACTGGCGGTTCGCGGCTATCCCAGCACCTGGGGCGCCTCGCCCTATCGCGAGCAGACGCTGGACGTCGACGCCGCCGTCTACGAGCGCCTCACCGCCGCCGGCGCGGTGCTGCTGGCGAAGCTGTCGATGGGATCGCTGGCGCAGGGCGACCGCTGGTTCGGCGGACGCACGCGCAGCCCGTGGAACCTCGACAACGGCTCGAGCGGCTCCTCGGCCGGTTCCGGTGCGGCGACGGCGGCGGGACTGGTCGGCTTTGCCATCGGCACCGAGACGCGAGGCTCGATCATTTCGCCCTCCAGGCGTTGCGGCGTCACCGGCCTGCGTCCGACGTACGGGCGGGTCAGCCGTTTCGGGGCGATGACGCTGTCGTGGACGATGGACAAGATCGGCCCCATGTGCCGCGCCGCCGAAGACTGCGCCCTTGTCTTCCGCGAAATCCAAGGGGCCGATCCGCGCGACCCCGCGCCCTATCCGGAAGTCCCCTTCTCCTGGGACGCCGGCGCCGAGCTGCGCTCGCTGCGCGTCGGCTACATCCGCTCGCAGTACGAAGAACCGGTGAAGGAGGCCGAGCGCGAACAGCGGGCCGCCGATGATCAAGCGCTCGCTACCCTGCGCGGGATGGGCGTTTCGCTGCGCCCGGTCGAGTGGCCGTCCACCCGCGAAGACGCCATCGGCTTCATCTTGAGCACGGAGGCCGCGGCGGCCTTCGACCAGCTCGTGCTCGACAACAGCGACGCCTCCATGCGCGCCGAGCCCGAGTCGAGTTCCCGGCCCGACACCGCGCGCCTGCACCGCTTCATTCCCGCCGTCGAGTGGATCCAGGCCAACCGCGTCCGGAGTCAGATCATCGAGCGGGTGCAACAGGAGTTGTTCGCCGACCTCGACGTGGTCATCGGCAGCAATCTGGGGCTGACCAACCTCACCGGCCACCCCGAGATCGCCTTGCCGCACGGCTTCGCTTCGAACGGCGAGCCGCTGGGGCTCAGCTTCACCGGCAAGCTCTTCGGCGAGCCGGAACTGCTGTTGCTGGCCCACCACTTCCAGGCCCGCACGGCTTTTCACCAGAAAAGACCGCCGCTATGAGGGACGGAGCCGATTCCCTCGGCCGATCCGCCTTGCGTTTGTCCCCCTCCGGCCCGATACGGTAAGATCGGCTCCGTCCCCGCGTTTATGCCCTCCAAGCCCGTTCAGCCCCCTCAGACCGACGAAGAGCGCAAGAGCCGAGTCCGCAAGATCCTGCGCCGCCTCAACCAGGACTACCCCGACGTCGAGTGCGAACTCGTCCATACCAGCGCCTGGGAACTGCTCGTCGCCACCATCCTGTCGGCGCAGTGTACCGACAAGCGCGTCAACATGGTGACGCCGGAGCTGTTTCTCGCCTTCCCCACCCCGCAGGACATGGCCGTGGCCAGCCAGGAAGAGATCGAGGAATTGATCAAGACCACGGGTTTTTATCGCAACAAGGCCAAGTCGATCATCGGCGCGGCCCAAGGCGTGGTCGACCGCTTCGGCGGCGAAGTGCCCGAGGACATGGACTCGCTGCTGAGCTTGCCCGGCGTGGCGCGCAAGACGGCCAACGTGGTGCTCGGAACCTGGTTCGGCAAGGCGACCGGCGTGGTGGTCGACACCCATGTCGCGCGCATCTCGGCGCGCCTGGACCTGACGCATGAGACCGACCCGAAAAAGATTGAGAAGGATCTGATGGCGATCCTGCCGCGCAACCGCTGGATTTTGTTCTCGCACCAGGTCATCTGGCACGGCCGCAAGGTGTGCATCGCCCGCAAGCCGCGCTGCGTCGACTGCAGCATCGAGCGGCTCTGCTATTCCGACGACAAGACGAACAAGTAAGCCGGCAGAACCCGCGCCCTCAAGGGCGGCGGCTCGGAAGAACAGCCTCGCCCAAATCGAGCCGCCCGGCTTCAGCCGGCGGGTTTGGCATCGCACCGGAACCCGCGCCCTAAAGGGCCGCGGCTCAAGAGCATGCGCTCAACCTTTCAGGCAACAAACCCCAACCGTCACCGGGCAACCTTAGGTCCAACTAAGGCAAGGTCCTGACGCCCTCGCAGTACGGACGTCCCTAAACTCACACTCGTAGACATCCGAACGTCACTAGTTAGGGTCGTATGCAAACGCTGCCTGAAATTCCCGCGCAAGATTTCTTCCTGGGTCTGGCCTCGGCCGGAATCTTGCTGTCGCTGCTGTTCGTTCTGGCGCGTCCGCGCGAACTCGCCGAGCGCACCCGTTTCCACCGCTTCGGCAGCGACCCCGCCCACGGCGAGCCCGAGCTGTTCGCCGACCTGCCGCTCAATCGCAGCCCCAAGCAGATCCCGTTTCTCGGTTCGCTGTTCGCGCACTTGTTCCTGCTGGCGCTGGCGCCCTGGATGCAGCTGATGTATCCCGACAGCCTGCCCTTCCAGTTCAACCGCTACGACGTGGTCGTGGTGCAGTTCAAGATGAAGGACGCGCCGTTGCGCATACCGGCGGAGTTCCGGAAGAAGAGTCCGCCGGACGACGCACCCAGCAACCCGCTCAACGCCCTGCCCGACCTGTTCGACGACCCCGGCGCCGGCAACCGCGAAGAGGCTCCCAAGCTCGCCGAGGACCCCGGGGGCAAGGGCGAGGAGCCCGACGCGCCCAAGCCCGCCCCGCCGCCGCGCTATGAGATCGTGCTGCCCGAGCGCCCCGGCATGCCCGAGCCGAAGGCGCTGGCGCAGGTGGCCGCCCAGGCCGAGATCGAACTCCAGCTGCCGGTCCTTGCCCCGGGCGCCAAGAGACTGGACCTGGCCTGGGAGTTCAAGACTCCCGACCCGAACGCCATCCCCAACCCCGGCATCCCGGCGCTGGCTGATCTCGGGCTCGAGCCGCCCGAACTCGCGGTCGCCCAGGGCCTGCCGACGCAACTGCCCGACCTCGGCGCCCCGCGCTTGCTGACGCCGGCCTTGTCGGAAGTCGCCGATATCCCCTCGCTCGGCGAGTTGGGCGACCAGGGGTGGGGCGGACTGCTCTCGGGGGAGGTCGACCAAAGCGTGCTCGAACTCGGCGCCGCGCTCCAGGGCAGCGCCTTCGGCGCCTTTTTCGGCGGCGGCGCAGGCGCCGGAACCGGCAAGGGCGCCGGAGACGGCCATGAGGACGGGGCCAATGGCGCCGGAGGCAAGGGCTTTGGTCGCGGCTACCTCGGCCGCGGGGCGGCGCCTCGCTCGATGCACGGCATCATCGTGATCTCCAACGACGCCGGGGCCATCCCCGAGGCCGTCGGCGTGCTCAGCGGCAATCCGGTCTATACGGTCTACGTGGAAGTCCCCGGCTTCGCCAAGAAATGGGTGCTGCAGGTCTGCATCCCCGAGGAACAGCAGAACAGCCTCGAACAGCAGGGGGAGGTGATCCGCGTTCTGTCGCGCAAGAGCCTCGACCCGCCGTTCGCCTTCCACAAAGCGCCGTTGGGACTGGAGTTCCAGCCCGAAAGGATGGCCGAATTGCCCCCGCGGATCGTGGTCTACGCCAACGTCACCGAAGACGGCGAGTTGTCCAAAATGCGCATCGTCTCCGGCGTCGACCCGGCCACCGACAATCTGGTCATGGCCAACCTGCAATCCTGGGAGTTTCACCCTGCTTTCCGTGACGGAGCGCCGGTCGCGGTCGAAGCCCTCTTCGGCATCCCTCTGCGTTGAAACTCAGTTTTGAAGGCCGGATCGTCGCCCCTGTGATATCCTTCGAGTTGGGCTAGGTGTAGCCCTAACTGGAATGATCTGCAGTCTCTCCGGCCAAGAAGTCCCGACGGATAAGCTCTTCGTCCTCTACTATCCGCCTTCGATGGCGCATCAGAACTGGAGCAAGTCGGTCTATGGCGCCGCCCGGGCGCGCGAGGGGGTGCAGGCGGCTCTGGACGAGCTGCGAAACTTCGAAACCCGCTACGTGAAGGGCCCGAACCTGTTCCTGCATCTGTTCTTGGGGGCCCTCGGGCTGGCGTTGCTCGCCTTCTGGGTCTTTACCCTGGCGACGCGTTGGGAGAGCGCCGGATTCCTTTCGGCTTTCGTCGCGCCCTTTGTCGGGCTGGTGCTGCTGGTGTTCGCGCGGTTCCGCTACAAAGCCTACGCCCAACGCAAGCGGATCTGGAAGGAAGTCGCCTCGACGGAAGTCGAGCGTGAGCTCGCCGAACTGAGCAAGATGGCCTCCGCCCTGCCGCAGGATCCCAGCGCCGAAGAGGCCGCGCCGTTGCTGCGCCGCGAGTGCCCCGAGTCGTTTTCGGAGATCGCCTTCCAGGGCAAGAATTATCACGCCTTCACCTACTTGGACTTCATCCTTTTCCCGAAAATGAAGAGCCCGACCTCCAAGGAAGAGCTGCCGCAACGCCATAGCCTCAACCGCGACGCCTACTACGTCGGCGAGGTCGTCTTCGATAGCTGGCGCACTTTCCACCGCGACCGGCGCGAAATCATTGACCCGCGTTTCGTCGGCAGCGGCGGACGCCGGGGCGTCATCTAGCCCCGCGTTTTCTACATCCGTTCCCACCAACGTTTATTTGGACGGCGTTGGTACCCTAGAGGCTGCTTATGTCCGCTCCCCACCATGGTCCGGCCAAGCCGCAGGCGCGTAGGACCACACCGCCCGCCATGCCGCTTACCCTGGACGGCTCAGCCGTCCTGCATCAGATGTTTCGCGTCCGCTGGCCGGCCCTGAAGGGGCTTTCGCCGCAGAGCCGCGCTGCGCTGATCGACGAGGCCGTCCAGACACTCGGACCGCTCGAGAACCATCCCGAGGGCGGCAGCGCGGTCTTTGCCGAGCTCGGCCACAAAGGCGACCTGATGCTGGTGCACTTCCGCGCCTCGTTCGAGGGCCTCAACGCGGTCGAGCTGGCCGTCGCTCAGTTGGGACTGTACGAATACCTCGAGCCGACAACCTCCTATGTCTCGACCGTCGAGCTGGGACTCTACGCCGCCTCGGTCCAGCTTTATAACCAGCTCATCGAAGCCGGCGTCGAACCCGGTTCGCCCGAGTGGGTCGCCGCCGAGCAGGAGAAGCTCGCCGAACAGCGCGCCGCCATGGAATCGCGCCTGTTCCCCACGATTCCGGCCAACCGCTACGTCTGCTTCTATCCCATGGACAAGAAGCGCTCCGACGGCAACAACTGGTATTCGGCCGACATCGCCGACCGCGCCCGTATGATGCGCGACCACGGCCTCATCGGACGCCGCTACCACGGCAAGGTCAAGCAGATCATCTCCGGCTCGATCGGTTTTGACGACTGGGAGTGGGGCGTCGATTTGTTCGCCGACGACCCGCTGGTGTTCAAGCAGCTCATCTACGAGATGCGCTTCGATGAGGCCAGCGCGCTCTACGCCCTGTTCGGCCCGTTCTACATCGGCCTGCGCTTCCCTGTCGCCGAGCTGCGGCAGTATCTGGAAGGACGGCCGCCGGCTTACGGTCCCGCCCAGCAGTAGCTTCCCGTGTCCGCACCGAACCGAGCCTCGAGCGCGCCTGACCCATGGAAGTGGATCGCCGCGGCCGTGCTGCTCGTGGCGGCGGCGTCCGGATACGACAGCTGGCACTGGCGACAGAACGCGATGCGGACCAGCGAACGCATCGCATCGCTCGATGAGGCCAACCAGGCCCTGCGCGACCGCCTCGAAGGCGCCTCGGAAGAGGCGCAGGACCTGGAGCAGCAGCGCCTGGCAGCCGAGGCGGACATCCGCGAAGCCCGCCTGCGGGCCGCACGTTCCGCCGAAGCCAACGCCAGCGCCGAGCAGATGCTCAGCGAACTCCAGCAGAAAGCCCTGAGCGCCGACGAACAGGCCGAGCAGACCCTCCGGCGGCTCGCCGCCGCCCTCGACCGCGCCGCTCAGGCGGAGACGGACGCCGAGATCGCCCAGCAGCGCGTCGAGCAGGCGCTCGCCCGCATCCGTTCGCTGGAAGAGCGGGAGCGCCAGTCCCGCAATGAAGCCGCAGCGGCAGCCCAGCGCGCCGCCGCCGCCCAGGAAGAGGCCGCTGAGGCCCGCCGTCGCCTGCAATCCGCTGAGCGCTCGCTACGCGCCGCCGTCGACGCCGCCGAGCGCTCGCTCGCCGAAGCCCTCAAGCAGCACGAGCGCGCCGAACTCGCCGTCAACGAAGCCAATCGCGCCGCCGAGATGCGCGTCCGCACCCAGATCCGCGAAGATTCGCCCAACCTCGACGGGGGCGGTCTCCAGGATTACCGCACCCTGCACCTGCGCGCCGAAGAAGCGCTCGAGCTCAGCCGCAAACGCGTTCTCGAAGCTCAACGCACCCTCAAAGCCGCCAAAACCGGCGACGCCCGTTAGGGTTTCTTTCAAAAACAGCCTGCACGTTTGTCCCTTATGATGCGTTTGGAGCTAGTAGAGGGCTTCGATCCATGCGCAATAAATTTTTGTTTGTCGCTATGTTGCTTGGCATGAGCGCCAACGCTTCCGCCGCGGACCTCAACGTCACCAAGGTGGTGCTCTACAAACACGGCGTAGGCTACTTCGAACGCGCCGGCGAAATCCCCGTCGGCGAGTCGGCCACACTGCAATTCCAGGCCGACGAGATGGACGACGTGCTCAAGTCGCTCACCATCGAGCAGCGTGGCGGCGACGGCGTCTCCGCCGTCCGCTACGACTCGAGCGACCCGCTGTCGAAGCGCCTTGAGGTCTTCCCGTTCCGCCTCGGACAGGCCGTCTCGCTCGCCGCCATCCTCGATCAGTTCAAAGGCGCCGAGGTGGTACTGGGCATCGGCGGCACGGAAGTCCGCGGCCAGATCTTGAGCGCCCGTACCCTGCCGGCCACCGATGACGACGCCGGCAAGGAGCAGCTGCTGCTGCTGACCGGCGGCGCCATCCGCACCATCGACCCCTCGTCTTCCAGCGAGATCCGCTTTAGCGACCCGAAAATCCAGACCCAGTTCAGCGACTACCTCTCCGTCCTGTCGCGCTCGCGCAACACCGACAAGCGCACGGTAACGATTGAGTCTCAGGGCGGCGCCTCGCGCGTGGCCGCCGGCTACATCACGCCGACTCCGATCTGGAAGAGCAGCTACCGCCTGGTCTTTGACGCCCAGGACAAGCCCCTGCTCGAAGGCTGGGCGATCGTCGATAACACCTCCGGCGAGGACTGGGAGAACGTGCGGTTGTCGTTGGTCTCCGGGCTGCCGGTTTCCTTCATCACGCGGTTGTACGAGCCTCGCTACCTGCAGCGGCCGGTGGTGCAGTTGGCGCAGGATCGCGCCTGGGCGCCGAAAATCCACGGCGGCGCGATCGAGAGCGCCGAGCCCGAGCTCGCGATGGCGCCCGCTCCGCCGCCGGCTCCGCAAATGGCGAAGGCCATGGCCGAGAGCCGCGCCTATCGCCAAGATGTCCCTGGCCGAGCCGTCGGCGGCTTTGGCGGCGGAATGCTGGCCGCCGACGCCAATGAAGGTCTGCGCGACGAGATGTCGTCCACCGTGGCTGCGTCAGCCGTCAAAGCCGAATTGGGCGACCTGTTTGAATACGCCATCGACCACCCGGTGACGATCCGCAAGTCCGAATCGGCGATGCTGCCGTTTTTCCGCGAACGCGTCGACGCCAGACGGCTCTACATCTATGACGCCGACAACGGCTCGCAGCACCCGCTGCGCGCCGCCGAGATCACCAACTCCTCCGGCGCCACGCTCGACGGCGGCGCCATCACCGTCTACGACGCCGGCGCCTACGCGGGCGAAGCGCTGGTGGAGACCATCAAGGCCGGCGACGAGCGCCTGATCAGCTACGCCGTCGACCTCGGCACGCGCATCACCACCGCGTTCGACTCCTCGTCGAAGCTGCAGAGCGAGTTCCACTTCCGCCGCGGCCTGCTCACCACCAAGACGGCGCAGCGCGAAGTGAAGACCTTCACCATCCGCAACGTCGACCCCAACGAGAAGACGATCATCCTCGAGCACCCGGTGCGGCAACAGTACGACCTGTTGAGCGCCAAGCCGGCCGAGACCACGGCCGACGCCTACCGCTTCGAGGTAAAGGTCGGCGCCGACGCCACCCAGAAATTTGAGATCGCCGAAGAGCGCGTCTACCAGCAGTCGCAGGCGGTTACGAACATGAGCTACCAGCAGTTGGTCTCGTGGGTGAGCAACAAGGAACTCGACGCCGACGGCCGCGCCAAGCTGGCGCAGATCGCCGACCTCAAGCGCGACATTGCGAACTCCGAGGCCGAACAACAGCGCGTCGAGCAGCAGATCAACGACCTCGAGCAGGACCAGAACCGCCTGCGCAGCAACATCTCCACACTACGCAACGTCGCCGGCCAGGAGCAGCAGGTGCAGACCTACTCCGGGCGTCTGGCCTCGCAGGAGGGCGAGCTGGTGGCCCTGCGCGACCGCCAGGCCGCGCTGCGCACCCAGATCGGCGAGCAGCAACTGCGCCTCAACGAATTGATCGAAACGCTGGAGTTCTGACGGGCCCGGGACAGCCACGTGGCAGTCCCAATTGCCCAACGCATGCCGGAGAATTTCTCCGGCGGGAGCTTTTCAGCTCACAAGCGCACACTATCCTCGTGTGATCTTTACCGCTGCTATCATCGACCCGATGCGTCTCCTCCTGCCCGCCCTGTTCGCGGTCGCGCTGCACGCCCAAACCGCCTACCAATCAGCGGCGCCGTACCGCACCGAGGAGGCCGCCGAACGCCGCGCCGCGGAGCTGGACCTGGGCCGCGCGGAGTTTCTCGGCGCGGACGCGGGCGTGGTCGGCCAATACGGCGAGTTCACCCTGCGCTTCACCGCCGGACGCGCCGGGCTGGCTCCAGACGGCGCGCTGCGCATCGCCACCGCCCACGACTTCGGTTGGGACATGTGGGGCGGAACCCGGCTCCAGACCGACAACCCGGCGGCGCCCAACTTCCTCGTCATCCGCACCTCCAACGGCGCCCGCGTTCACTGGAAGCCCTACCCGCAAGGCGGCAAAGACTCGCTGTTTCGCGAGTATCACCCCTGGCAGACGATCAACGAGTTCACCATCGAGGACAAGCGTTTCCATCCCGGCGATTGGATCGAGATCGTCTATGGCGCCCGTAACGGCGGCTCGCCCGGCGTCGAGATCCAGCCCATGGACGAGACGGCCTTCGAGCAGAGAGTCTACGTGGACGCCTTCGGCAAGGGAGAGTTCCTGCCTTTGCCCGACAGCCCAACGCTTCGCATTTTCCCTGGGGAGGCCCGTCGCCTGCACGTGATCGCGCAAACCGACGCGGCCCCGGGCGAGGCAATCTGGGTGAACGTCTGGGCCGAGGACGCCCTGGGCAACCCTGCGACAGGCTTCCAAGGCGCCGTGGATCTCTCGGTCGAGCCGGGGAGCTGGCGTGAGGTCTGGCAGGCCGGCCCCGCCCACCAGGGCGCCCGCCGCTTCGAGGGCGTGGGGTTGGGACAGCCCGGCGTCTACCGCATCCGGGCCCGCTCGCGCGACGGGCTCGTTGCCATCAGCAACCCGGTTCGCGTCCACAAAACCGTCCCAGCAAGCCGCATCTACTGGGGCGACCTGCATACGCATACAAAATACTCCGACGGCCGCGGCACGCCGCAGGAGATGTACGAGTTTGGCAGAAAGTACTCGGCGATCGACTTTTGCGCCGTCAGCGACCACGCCTTCACGACCACGGACTGGATGTGGGACGAGATCCAGCGCGTCTCGAACCAGATGAACGAGCCGGGCCGCTACGTCACCTTCGTCGGCTACGAGTGGAGCGGGTCGAGCGACGTCGGCGGCGACCACAACGTCTACACGGTCGGGGACAGCATGCCCCTGATTCGCAGCTACAACGGCTACAACTACCGCAACCTGCGCATGTACCACGGCCCCAACAAGCAGGCCGGCCACGTGGAAGACCTGTTCCGCATGCTGGGCGAGAGTTTTCGAGACGAGAACCTGCTGGTGATCCCGCACTTCGGCGGGCGGCGCGGCAACCCGGAGTGGCACAACCCCGAGCTGCAGCGCGGCATCGAGATCTTCTCCGACCATCGCCGCTCGGAGGACTGGGCGACGACCTTTCTCGAAAAGGGCTACCGCATCGGCATCGCGGGCTCCACGGACAACCACTCCGGCAACGCCGGCTACGGCGTGCGCCGCGTGGACCGCGAGGTCGGCGAGGATGGGCCGCTGTACTCGCGCTTCAGCCCCGAGGAGCGCGGTACGGCGCTGATGGCCGTCTACGCCGACGAACTCGACCGCGAAGGCGTCTTCCAGGGCATCTATCATCGCCGCACCTACGCGACCACGGGCGAGCGCATCGTGCTCGGCTTCTGGGTCAACGGCGAGCCGATGGGCGGCGTAATCGAAGCCGGTGCGGACCCAACGATTCGGGTGTCGGCGACCGGCACGGCCGAGCTGCAAGCCGTGCGGATCGTGAAAAACGGCAGGATCCTGCACACCGTCGCGCCGAACAGCGACACGGCCGAACTCGAGTTCATCGACCGTACCGGCGCGGCGCCGGGCGACCACTACTATCTGGATCTGGTGCAGACCGACGGCGAGAAGGCGATCGCCAGCCCGATCTGGGTGGATTGACGGCCGGCCTCTCCGCATCGAGAAGCCGGCCCACGCCCTAAAAGATGTACTTCAGGGCAAACTGGATGCGCCGCGGCTCGTCCGCCTCGGTGATTTGCCCGGCGGCTGGAGATCCAACACTGGTGTTCGGAGCGCCGAACTGCGGCGTGTTGGTGAAGTTGAACGACTCGAACCGGAACTGCACCCGGTGGCCTTCCCAAGGCATGGCGATCTGCTTGGCCAGGATGAAGTCGTAGTTCGTGCGGCGCGGCAGCAGGATCGTGTTCCGGCCGGCGTTGGAGATGACTCCGGGAGCGCTGGCGGTGACGAAGCTCGTGTTGAACCACTCATCAATGGAACGCTGCGAGCTGGGAAGGTTCGGGCTCGACACCCAGTCGCCGCGTACGCGGCCGCCCAAATTCTGGTTGTCGACGTTGAAGCTATGGTCCCCCCACATGCCCGTCTGCAAAGCCAGGATGCCGCCGATCTGCCAGTTGCCCAGCACCCACGACAGCGGCCCCGACTGCAGATGCGCCTTGCCCTTGCCCAGCGGGATCTCATAGAACCAGCTCAAGTTGTAGGCCAGACGGCGGTCCAGGTCGGAGTTGCCATATTCGAGGCTGATGTTGTGCGGCGTGGCCATGCCGGAGCCCTGGGTGGTCCAGCGCTCCTGCACCTCGTCGATGTTGTGCGACCAGGTGAATGAGCTCAGCAGCGTCAGCCCCTGGGTGAAGCGCTTTTCCGCCTTGAGCGTCAACGCGTTGTAGTTCGAATTGAAGTTGGGGTCGGAGTTGCGGACGTTGTTGAAGCGCGGCCGAATGCGCCGGTTCTGCCAGAGGATCGTCGGATGCGGCGTGTAGGGCTGGTTCAAGTTGCGCTCGAACGACAGGTGCGAAGCGGACTGGCCCATGTAGGCTACTGTCACCAGCGTGTCGAACGGCATCTGGTGCTGAATGTCGAAGAACCACTGCCCGGAGTACATCGTGGCCATCTTGTCGGACGTGGTCTTGACGTCGACGCCGCTGGCCGGCACCTCATCCGTCACCACAAACGGCGGAAAGCCTTCCCGCACGAAGAGGTTGGTGGTCAGGCGGTTCTGCGGCAAACCGATCTCGATCGCCCGCGGCGGACCGGTGAAGAAGCGTCCGCGCAACTCGCCCAGCGCTTCCGAACCGCCGTAGTAGATGCCGCCGCCGGTACGGATGACGGTCTTGTCGGTGAGCTTGTAGGCGATGCCGAGCCGCGGCGCGAAGTTGTTGAAGTCCTGCTGGCAGCCGCAGTCCCGTGAATCGGTGGGAAAAACGATCCTCTCGTCGGCCACGTTAGTCACGCCATTGAGTTCGGTCAGCCAGCGCGCCGAGGTCTGCGTGTCCGGGTTGGGATAAGTCGGCTCCTGGAAAAACTCCCAGCGCAGGCCCATGTTGATGGTCAGCTTGGGGTTGACCTTCCAGTCGTCCTGGATGAAACCCGCGTAGTAGCGCTCGATGACGTTTTCGCCCTGCGCATTGCCGTATGTGCCGTTGCTGGCCCAGCCGAGCAGCATGTCGGCCAGACTGTTGCCGGTGTTCGCCCGGCTGGGCCCGCTGTTGGGCATCTCGGCGGTGTACTGGCCGTTCATATTGAAAAAGCCGCGGCGGAATCGCTCGGCTTGGCGGAACTGATTGACGTGACGCATCTCGGCGCCAAAGCGGAAGCCGTGCTTGCCGCGCTGCCAGATGAGGGTGTCGCCGAACAGAAACGTGTCGAGATTGCCGGTGTTCGGCCAATTCTGCCGCGGGCCGAGCTGGTTGAATCCTGCAATGGCAAAGCGGGCGTACCCCTGGTCAAGCCCGTCTCCGAAGGTGTCGCCGGGAGCGCCCTTGATGCCGAACTGCTGGTTGAGGTTCTCGGTGAAGACGTGGTTGAAGATCGAGTTCAGGCGGCTGAAGCCAAAGCGGAACTCGTTGTGCATCGTCGAGCCGAGCATCGAGCTGAGATTGGTGGCGACGCTGCGACCCACGATGTCGCGCAACTGGCCGGCTGCGCCGTCGGCGGGCAGGGGCAGCGGGCCGGGCTCGAGCCGAAACTGGTCCCGCAACGAGGCGCGCGCGAAGAAGCGGTGCTTGGCGGTGAGGTTGTGGTCGACGCGATAGTCTTGCTGATCGGTGTCGTTTTCCTGCGAGGGGCCCAGGAAGAAGTTGTTCGGCAGGTGCTCGCGGCCGGCGATGTTGGGCGCCGGATAGAGGTCGGCGACGGTCTTGGCGACCGGGTCGAAGCGGGTGGCCGGGATCACGTTGTTGGCGAACTGCTCGCGAGTCTGGCCGCTGAGAGTGAGCGGGTCATAGACGTTGCGGCGGTTGGCCGGCTGTTGGGAGAAATCGCCGGCCAGAGCGGCCCGGCTGGGAACGCTCGAGATGAAGGTCTGGCCGAGGCGAATGCGCGTCCCTTCATAGCTGGCGAAGAAGAACGTCTTGTTCTTGATGATCGGCCCGCCGAGGGTGCCGCCGAACTGGTTCTGGCGGTAGCTGGGCTTGGACTGGCCGACGCGGTTGGCGAAAAAGTTCGTACCGTCGAGCTTGTCGTTGCGCAGGAACTCGTATAGCGAACCGTGGAAGGCGTTGGTGCCGGACTTGGTCGAGACGATGACTTTAGCGGCGGCGCGATAGCCGTACTCGGCGGAGGTGTTGTTGGTGACCACCTTGAACTCGGAGACGGCGTCGACCGACGGCCGCACCGCCTGGTTCTCCATGCTCAACCCTCCCCCGGCGCCGCGGCTGGAGTTATCCATGCCGTCCACCAGGACGTTGTTTTGCATCGGATTCAAACCGATCGCCTGGAAGCCGCCTTCCAGGCCCTGGCGGCTGCCGCGGCCGACGGCCCGCGCGGGCAGCACGCCGACGGTGAACTGGCCCAGTTGCAGGTAATTGCGCAGGTTCAGCGGCATGTCAACGATGCGCTTGTTGTCGATGACCTGGCCCACTTCTGTCGTCTCGGACTGGATGAGTTGGGCGGCGGCGGAGACCTCGACGACCTCGGTCACCGTACCCACGTTGAGCTCGAAGTCGACGCGCGCCGTCTGGTCGATTTCCAGGCGCAGTCGCGGGCGCTGTTGGGAAGCGAAACCGGGACTCGAACACTCCAGGCTGTATTCGCCCTGGGGCAGCAGCGGAGCGGCGTAGAAACCCGATTCGTTGGCGGAAACGTCGGTGACCACGCCGGTGGCGAGGTTCGTGATGGAGATGGTGGCTCCCGGGATGACTGCACCGCTGCCATCGGAGACAACGCCCTGGATGGTGGATGCAAAGGCTGGCAACGCAGCCAGGACCAGCAAACAGATGGATGTGCGGATGAGCGTACGGACTCGGTACACGATGACCTCCTGAGGCGGTACGACAGCGATCTATGATCTACTATCGAAACCCTGATAGAGGTACCACGGCCATTTGAAGCAAGTCAATTCTTTGGACAGGGTGCGGTCCCCAATACAAAACCGGCCCGCCTCGAAAGGAGACGGGCCGGTTGGTTTCAGTCGCTACGCTGAGGCTAGAATTCCAGCCGCAGCGACAATTGGGTGACGCGGCCGCCGGTGCCCAGCAGCGTGGAGCCGATCGTGGCGAAGTCGGGCCGGCCGCGGTTGGTGGCGGGGACGCCGAACGCCGGGTGGTTCGGCAGGTTGTAGAAGTCGCCGCGGAATTGCAGCTTCCAGCGCTCGGTGAACTGGAACCACTTGTGGACCGAAGCGTCGACGTTGGCGAAGCCCGGACCGCAGCAGACCGACCGCGGCGAGGTGCCGGGATTCCCGGCGCCGGGCGCGGCGAACAGGCCGGGGTCGAAGAAGGTGGCGCCCTTCACGTTGTTCCGCCAGTTGTCGAGCTTTTCCGGGTCGCCCAGAATGTTCGACCGCTGAGCGGCAAAGGTGTTGAACGTGTTCGTGTTCTCGAGGATCGAGTACGGAGAACCGGTGCGGAACTCGGTGATGACGCCCAGGCCCCAACCGCCGGCGATCGCATCCAACACCCCGTTGGAGATGTTGAATTTGCGCCCCTTGCCGAACGGCAGCTCATAGACGGCGCTCGCCGCCACGCGGTGCCGGATGTCCGAACCGGAGTAGGACTTGTCCAGGTGACGCAGCTCGGTGTGCGTGTAGCCGTTGCCAGCCAGGCCGGCGAGCTCCGAGCCGCCCTCGACGTTGTCGAGGTACTTGGCCCAAGTGTAGTTGAGCAGCATGTTCAGACCGCCCGAATAGCGCTTTTCGACCTTCAGGTTGCCTGAGTGGTAGGACGAGTCGCCCCAGTCCGGGCTGATCTGCGTCACGCCGTTGTACTGCGGGAACAAGCGCAGGGTCTGACGCTGCTGGGCAGGGCCGCGGCCGTCCACCAGCGGAATCAGGTTCCAGTTCACGTTCGGGCCGCCGAGGTTGTGTCCGACGTTGGCGATGTAGCTGGCTTCCACCAGATAGTTGCCGCGCAACTGACGCTGGATGTTGAAGTTCCACTGCTGCGCCATGCCGGGGCGGTGTTTGTCCTCGATGTACGTCGGGCTCACGCGGGGCGCCCTGCCAAAGGGAACAGCGCCCAGTCCCGCGGTCAGCGCCTCGCGCTCGATCGCGGGCATCCCGTTGGCCAAGGCGAACGCCTGCGTCAAGCCGCCGTCCGGCGAAGTGAACGAACCGTTGAGGCTGAAGCCCAGGTTCATCGTGTTCGGCACGGCGCCGTTGTAGGCGCCGTAGTAGTTGATGCCGTAACCGCCGCGAATGACCGTCTTCGAGGTCGCCTGGTAGGCGAAACCGAAGCGCGGGCCGAAAGCGCCCAGGAAGGTGTCATGCGCATACTTCGACAAACCGTCGCGGCCGGAGAAAGTCACCACGCCCGGCGTGCCCGAGACGGGGTTGAGCGTGTGCCAGTCAAACCCGCTCTGGCGGTTGTCTTCCTTTTCCCAGCGCGGCGTGTCGGCTTCCCAGCGCAGCCCCATGTTCAGGGTGAGCTTGGAGTTGACGCGCCAGTCGTCCTGCACGAACACGCCGTAGTAGTCGGTGCGCGTGTGCAGGATGTCCGTATCGCTCAAGCTCGCGGAGTTGACGTGCCCCAACAGCAGCTCGGCCAGGCCGACGCCCGTTGCGCGGTTGTTGAAGTTGAAGACGCCTCCGGTCTGTCCGTTGGCGTCGTCCACGTTGCTGGCGAAGCGGAAATTGAAGCCGTACTTAATCTGATGGTCGCCCTTGATCCAGGTCTGGTTGTTGACCAGCTCGATCGTGCGGATCGGCGTCTGGATGCGCTCCTGGTTGCCCGGCGAAAAGCCCGTCAAGCCGTTGACAGTGAACTGCGCGAACGATTCCGGATTCACGCCCTCGATGCCGAACTCACCGTTCTTGCCCGAAAAGCGGCCAAAAGAACGGTTGATGTGCTTCCGGTCGCCCCAGTTGAAGCGGAACTCGTTGATGTGCGTCGGCGAAAAATTGTGGATCCAGTTCACCGTCGTGTTGTGGTGACGGTTCTCGCGCGTGCCGCCGCGCGGGTCGGCGAACTCGTTGGGGAAGACCGCCTGGATCGTCTCCGGCGCCTGGACGTGGATGAAGCGCACCGAGATGCGGTCGTTGTTGGAGATGTTGTGGTCCCACTTCGAGGTGAAGTAGTCCTGCTGCAGCGCGTTGGAGGCGTTGTTGACGAAGTTGTTCGCCGGCAGCCTGGTCGGGTCGTAGGTGACGTTCGGGTTGGGGTAGAGATTCGCGATCTTGCTTCCGAGCGCGTCGATGCGCGTCTGCGGAATGATGTTGTTGGCGAAGGTCCCGCCCAAGGGATCGCGCAGCGTCAGGCCCGCGATGTTCGAGAAGTCGCCGGACTTGAGGGTGGCGTCAGGCACTTCGTCACTCGAGTAGGTGACGCCGTTGCGCTGCCGCGAGCCCTCATAGTTGAAGAAGAAGAACGACTTGTTCTTGGCGATCGGGCCGCCGATCGAGCCGCCGAAGATGTTGTAGCGAAGCGGCGCGGTCTTAGGCGCGAAGAACGAACGCGCATCCATGGCGTTGTTGCGGAAGAACTCATACAGCGCGCCGTGGTACTCGTTGGTGCCCGAGCGCGTGGTCATGACGATGAAGCCGCCGCCGGCGCGCCCGTACTCGGCCGAGTAATTGCTCATCTCGGCCTTGAACTCCTGCAGCGATTCCGCCGGCGGGTTCAGGCCCAACTGCGGCACGCCGATCGACATGTTCTGCACGACCGAGCCGTCCAGGGTCCACATCTGATTCTGCGAGCGGCCGCCGGCCATCGAGAATTTGGGCACCTGCTCGCCGCCGTCTTCGGAGCGGTAGGTGACGTTGCCCATCAGCCGCACCAGCGAGGCGCTGCGCCGGCTCTGGAGGGGCATATTGAAAACCGTTTCGCGCTCGATGAACTGGCCGACGCTCGATGTCGCCGACTCGAGCAAAGGCGTGGAAGCCTCGACCGTGACGACTTCCGTCAACTGACCGACTTCGAGAATCACGTTGGCCGTGCGCGTGAAACCCGTTTCCAGCGTAATTCCGGTGACTGTGGCCGTCTTGAAGCCGTCGTACTCCACCTTGACGGTGTACGCCCCCGGCGCCACGTACGGGAATGTGTACGAGCCGCTCTCATTGGTTTCCGCCGTGGAGGAAACGCCGGTGGCTTGATTGGTCAGCGTTACCGCGGCCCCCGGAATGACGGCGCCGCTGTCATCTGTGACGGTGCCGATCAGCCGGCCTTGATCCTGTGCGAGCGCCGGAACTCCCAGCGCCAGCGCGCAAATCGCTATCGCAACAGCGCAATTCCTGGCGCTATTCATCCAATCCCTCAACATAGATTACCCCCTAGACACAACTACGCACGGCTACCCCAAATTAACCGCCTCATCGAGTCTAGGAGTTGCCGCCTGCAAGCGCTATCACCCAGACGGGTGGATCTTCGGTACAAATTTAGGGGTGTCAGGCGGCGTCTAAATCGGGGGAACCTTACCCGCGGCCGAACTCGAACTCGCGCCGGCCGTAGTTGCGCTCCTGCCACTCGCGGTAGGCGCCGGAGCGAACCCGCTCGACCCAGCCGGTGTTTTGCCGATACCATCCGACGGTCTCGGCCAGTCCGTCCTCGAAGTCCACCTGGGGACGCCAACTCGTCTCCCGCATGAGCTTCTCGCTGGTGATGGCGTAGCGGCGGTCATGCCCCGGACGGTCGACGACATACCGGATCAGACTGTCGGGCTTACCCGTAGCTGCAAGAATTCGATGGACAACGTCAAGGTTTGGCAAGTCGCGCGTGCCGCCAATATTGTAGATCTCGCCGCCGCGGCCCTTTTCAAGTACGGCCCGGATCGCCCTGCAGTGGTCGTCCACGTACAGCCAGTCGCGCACCTGCTGACCATCGCCATAGACCGGCAACTCCTCGTCGGCCAAGGCGTTGGAGATCATCAGCGGGATCAGCTTCTCAGGGAACTGAAACGGCCCATAGTTATTCGAAGCGCGAGTCACTGAGACGTTGAGCCCGTAGGTGGCGGCATAGGAAAGCGCCAATAAATCCGACGCCGCCTTTGACGCCGAGTAGGGGCTGCTGGTTCTCAAAGGCCAAGTCTCATCCGCTTCGCCAGGCTCGTCGATCGATCCATAGACCTCGTCCGTGGAGACGTGGACAAAGCGCGCAACTTCCAGGCGCCTGGCGGCTTCGAGCAGGTGGAACGTACCGGTGAAGTTGGTATCGATCACAGGTTTCGGGGACAGGATGCTGCGATCTACATGCGACTCGGCCGCAAAGTGAACGATGGCGTCGGGACCGAAGCCCTCCACCGCGGATGACGTCGCCGCCGCGTCGCGCAGATCCACATGCAGGAAGCGATAGCGGGGGTCCCGCTCGACCGAGGCCAGATTCTCCAGATTTCCGGCGTAGGTCAGGGCGTCGAGGTTGGCGACCTCTAGATCTTCAGAACCAGTGAGCAGCAACCGCACAAAAGCGGACCCGATGAAACCGGCGCCGCCTGTAACAAGGATTTTCATGAGATGAGATCCTATTATCGCCCGGCCGCGTCGGGAACGAGTTTCGCCCCCAATCCGGGCAGTCCGGTCAGAACGTACTTGCCGTCGCGGAAACGCTCCGGCGGGTCGAGCAGTTCGGGGCGCCAGGGGACCTCGCCCCAAGCGTGCTCGAGGATCGGGCAATTCGGCAGCGTCGCAGCCAGCTGCGCGCTGGCCGCCATCGACAGGGGGCCGGACGGATTGTGCGGCGACACCGCCACCTCGTAAACCTCGGCCAGCGCGGCGATCTTCTTGCCCTCGAGCAGTCCGCCGCAGTGCTTGACGTCGGGCATGATGACGTCGACCGCCTGCTGCCGCAACAGCGGCAGAAAGCCTTCGCGGCCAAAAAACATCTCGCCGCCCGCCATCGGCTGCTCGATCCGTTCACGGATTTCGCGCGTCGCCTTGGTCTCGGCCGGGTCGACCGGCTCTTCATACCAGCGCAGCCCGAGCGGCTCGAGTTCCTTCGCCACTTGCACCGCGAGTTCGATGTCGAAGCGGCTGTGGCAATCCACCATCAGGTCGATCTCAGTTCCCACCGCGGCGCGCATCGCCTTGAGGCGGCGGACGCCCAGCTCGGCCTTGGCTTCGCGCTCGGCCGGGGTCGAGGGGCCAGTGGGGAAATCGTCGAAGACAGCCGACTTGATCGCGCGGAAGCCTTCGGAGACCGCCTGCTGCGCGTTGGCGGCGAAGCCTGCGGGGCTGCGCTCGGTGGTGGCGCGGTTGATGTTGGCGTAGACGGGAACCGCCTCAACGAGCGCGCCGCCGAGCAGATCGCTCACCGGAATGTCGAGCGCCCGGCCGGCCAGGTCCCACATTGCCTGTTCGCAAGCGCTGAAGGCGGTTTGGGTGAGCAGGCCGCCGGCTTTGGCCTGGCTCCAGGCCCGCTGCCGAAACAGCTCCGCGTCGAACGGCGTCAGCCCGTCCAGCGCCGGCCGGAAGCTGCGTACGGCCTCGGCGATGCGGGCGTCGTCCACGGCGGAGGCCCGCACAAAGCCCATGGCGTGGGTCGCTTCTCCCCAGCCGACCAGCCCGCCCTCCGCCTCGAGTTGCACGAAGGTCCAGTTGCCCTTCGCGCTCACTGGAATCGTCAGAACGTCGAGGTCTGTCAGCTTTGGCCGCCGCACAGCGCTATTGTGTCACGCCGCTTCGGGCGGCGGCGACGGCTCCTTCTTCGAGTCCTCCGCGTCCGAAGACGGCTCCTCCGAGGCGTCCGCTTCGGGTGGAGGCGGCTCCTTCTTCGAGTCCTCCGCGTCCGAAGACGGCTCCTCCGAGGCGTCCGCGTCAAGGGCAGGCGGCTCCTCGTTCGGGACCTCGACGTCCGAAGACGAAGCCTCCTCCGGGGCGTTGTTATCGTCCGGAGTCTTCAAGCGCTCCCAGGAAACATCCACGAAGCGCAACCCGATGCGGTATTCGTCAGCTCCCGCCACGCGACAGTTGGCCACCTCGCTCTGGCCGGTGATGCGGAAAGAGGCGTCGCCGAGATGCACCTTCGCGTCAATCGAGGCGAGCGTCCCCAGCGCCAATGGATGCGCGAGTCGCACGCCGATGCCGCCGGGCGCAGCGTCCACCAGAACGCCTGTCGCCTCCCGTCGCTGGCCGCCGTACCACGGCAGGAACAGCTGAACGTCGGACTCCTTCTCCGCTCGCCGGCGGGGTTTGAGCCTTCGATTCGAATCGACCGCGGAAGCCACATAGCCCTATCGGCAGTCAGGGCTCCAGACTATCGCCCCGACTTGCGAACGCTGGCCGAGGCCCCGGAGTGGAGGATCTTGATCGAGCCGTTGACGGTGGAAAACGAGAACTTGCCGGCGCCGGCGCCGAGCTGGCCGTCGAGCGACTTCATCGGGCCGAAGCGCGCCCGCGTGACCTCGAGCCCAAAGTCGGCGTTGATGGAGCCGTTCACGGTCTTCGCCTCAAACGACGCGTCGGGGTTCGATGGCAGGTAGACGGCGATCGCTCCGTTGACGGCCTTGAATTGGTGTTTGCCGCCGGCCGGAGCCGTATCGTACCGAGCCACGACGGCGCCGTTGACGGTGGTCATCGTAGTGGAGCCCACGAGCCCTTCCGCCGCGATGGCGCCGTTCACCGAGCGGGCCGAGACATCGCCGCGCATGCCGTCGATCTTCACTCGGCCGTTGACGGTGTCAACCTCAGCCCGGGCGCCGGCCGGCGCCGTGATGCGGTACGCCACGCTGGCGTCGGCGTTCTTCGGCAGGTCGGTTTCGATGTCGACGCGGTCCGCGGTCGCCACGATCTCGATTTCGACCTGTTCGAGCGTCTCCACCGAGCGGGCTTTTTTGACCGCCTCGATCCGCACTTCGTTGCGATCCCAGGCGGTCAAATCGATCGAGCCGTTCACGTTGGAGACCTCGAGCGCACCGTTGGCGCTTAGAGCCACAGTGCGTTCAAAGCTCTCGGAGACCTTGGCCGCCGAGTGCAGCCGGTCAGCGCAGCCGGCCCATGCCAGCGTCGCCGCAATTAGCCCGACAACGAACCTGTGTTGGATGACTGGAACCGGTCTCTCTGTCTGCATAAACCTCCTCCTGCACCCGACGCTACGCAGCCGCGACGGCGAATGTTCCCCGGATCGGACGGCCCGCGCTGAGAAAGGTGAGCCGGATACACTGGAAATGATGAAAATTGCGATCTATGGCGCCGGCGCCATCGGCGGCTTTCTCGGCGCAAGGCTGCTGGAGGCGGGCCACGACGTCTGGTTCCTGGCGCGTCGCGACCACCTCGCCGCCATGCGCGACAAGGGCCTGCGCGTCATCAGCGACGAGTTCGGCGACAAGACCTACCCCGTCCAGGCGACCGACGATCCGGCTGCGGCGGGCGTGGTCGACTACGTGCTGGTCGGCGTCAAAGGGCACGTGCTGCCGTCGATCGCCGCTTTGTGCGAGCCGTTGCTGGGCGATGAAACAGCGGTGGTCTCGATGCAGAACGGCCTGCCGTGGTGGTACTTCCACGGCGTAGAAGGCGAGCGGGGGTCGCGCATCGAGTGCGTGGACCCGGACGGGCTGGTGGAACGCCATCTGGCGCCGAGCCGGGCGATCGGCGGCATCGCCTACATCTCGTGTTCGGTGCCCGAGCCGGGCGTCATCCGCCACACCGAAGGGTTGCGCTTCCCGATGGGGGAGCCCGACGGCAGCCGCAGTCCGCGCATCAAGGCGCTATCCGAGGCGCTGCGCAAGGGCGGGCTGAAGGCGCCGATCCGCGCCGACATCCGTCATGAGCTGTGGGTGAAGCTGCTGGGCAACGGCATCTTCAACCCGTTGAGCGCGCTGACCCGCAAGACGATGATCGAGATGCTCGACTTCCCGGAGACGAAGGAGCTGGTTCGGCTGGCGATGCACGAGATCCGCGAGACGGCGTCGGCCGTGGGCGTGCAGTTGGCGTTTTCCGTGGATCAGCGGCTCGAAGGAGCGCGCTCGGCCGGGGCGCACAAGACCTCGATGCTGCAGGACCTCGAAGCCGGCCGGCAGCCGGAACTCGAGCCGATCACCGGCGCGATTTTGGAGCTGGCGAAGAAGCGCAACGTCGCCACTCCGCACCTGGACGCGGTATACGCAGCCGCCAAGCTCCTGTTCACGTAGGGGCTCAGCATGCTGAGCCCGAGCCGTAACGCCTACGAGCCTTCCTGCTGGATCAGGATCTCGCGGTTGGGCTCCGCGCCCTGCACCACCTGGCGCTGACCGCCCGGCCAGACCACTTCCACGCGGTCCACATCGACGCTCTGCCCCAGACCGAAGGTCAACACGTTCTCGCTCTGTGAGCAGTAGCTCGAGCCGCTCTTGGCCATCTTCGTCTGGGAACCGTTCGCTGTGTGGATCGTCACTTTCGCGCCAAAGCCGTTGCGGTTTGCTGCGGCGCCTTTTAGGCGCACCCGCACGTAGGAGTTGGCATTGCCGCCGTCGTTGCGCAAAAGCCGCAACGGGCCGTCATTGACGGCGATGGCGATGTCGAGATCGCCGTCGCCATCGATGTCCGCATACGCCGCGCCGCGCGCCACCAACGGTACGGAAAAGCTCTCCCCCACCGCCTCATTTGCTAGCGTGAAACGGCCCTCGCCAAGGTTCCGGTAGAGCTGCGGAGGCTGCTTGAACTTCACGCGCGGCTGGACGGCTTCGATCTCGGGATCGAGGTGTCCGTTGGCGCAAAAGATGTCGTCGAGGCCGTCGAGGTCGTAATCGAAGAAGAAGGCCCCAAAGGTCAGCGTCAGCAGACTGCTCTGCCCCACCTCGCTGCGCGGCGCCGAGTCGACGAACAGCCCGCCGCCCTCGTTGTGGAACAGGTTGAGCATCTCGTTCGAGAAATTGCCGACCAGCAGATGCGGCCGGCCCGAGCCGTCATAATCGGAGGCGTCCACGCCCATGGCCCCGCGCGCGCGGCCATCCTCGGCGAAAGCCACGCCGGCGGAGAGCCCTACATCCTCAAACGTGCCGTCGCCCTTGTTGCGGTAGAGCTTATTGGGTTCGGTGTCATTGGCCTGAAAAATGTCTTCCCAGCCGTCGCCGTCGAAATCGAGCACCGCCACTCCCAGCGCCTTGCTGGTGGGATCGGCGACGCCGGCCGCCTCGGAGACGTCTTCAAACACGCCGCCGCCGAGGTTGCGGTAGAGCTTCGAGGCGATCCCTTCGTAGGATTCGGGGGTGCAGTAGGTCTTGGTATCGCCGTCGAGCGTGCACCACAGGTCCTCTTCAGGGCTCCACTTCACGTAGTTGTCGACGAAGAGGTCGAGCAGCCCGTCGTGGTCGTAGTCCAGAAAGGCCGCGCTGGTGGACAGGTGCGGATTGCTGATGCCGGCCGCCGCGGTGATGTCCTCGAAGGTCCCGTCGCCGCGATTGCGGTAGAGGTGATCTTCGCCGAGGGTCGTGACGTAGAGGTCATCGAAGCCGTCGTTGTCGATGTCTCCGAACGCCACGCCGAGGCCAAAGAAGTCCGCGGTCAGCCCGGCCGCCTCGGTTTTGTCCTCAAACGTCCCGTCGCCGCGGTTGCGATAGAGCTTGGGCGAGGGCTGGGCGCCTTCGACCACGGCGTCGCCGAGCGGTCGGCCGTTGACGACGTAGAGGTCCGGGTAGGAGTCGTTGTCGTAGTCGATGAAGGCGAGCCCCGGGCCCAGCGTCTCCGGCAGATACTTCTTGCCCGAGCGGCCGTTGTAGTGCGAGAAATCGATCCCCGAAGCCGAGGTGACATCGGTGAACACGACGTCGCTGGCCTCGGTGGTGGCCACGCCGGGCCGTGCGGGGTCCGGGCTCGAACAGCCGCCGAGCAACAGGATCAGCAGCGCCGGCCACTGGGCGGCGCCGCGCACCGGGAAGCCGGCCGCGGGACTAGTCATCGGCGACGGCGGCCTGAGCCCTGGAAGGCAGGGGGACGGAGGCATGTTCATGGATGGCTTGACGCTCGTTGTTGTCGAGCGGGCTGGTGCGACGGATGCGGGCGGTGCGGGTCTGCGAAGACTCGTCGGCCTTGAAGCGCCGGAACCGCACTTCGGCCTCCGCCGCCAGCTCCGGGTCTCCCAGGCCGCGGTAGCAGAGCATTCTGGTGTACTGCATCTGCAGGTCTTCGGGATCGATTGCCGCCACGCGGTCCAGGTACTCGATCGCACGCGTATACTCACGTTCGAGGAAGAGCACCCGCGCGATCTCATTGAGCACCACGCGATCTTGGGGATAGCTCGTCACGGCCTTATCGAGCCACTCGAGCGCCGCTTGGTACTCGCCGGCCGATTTCAGGATGAGAGCGTAGAAATACTGTCCGCGCGCCAGGTCCGGCCCCAACTCGAGCGACTTTTCGGCCAGCGGACGCGCTTCGGCGGTGCGGCCTTCGGCCACCAGGGTGCGAACGCGGTTGATCCAGCCGTCGGCCCAGTCCGGCCGCGCGTCGGTGACTTGAGTGAAGGCGCGCTCGGCTCCGCGCAGATCGCCCTGCAACAGCAACCCGATCCCGTAGTCGTTCCAACGCAGGTAGTCGTCTTCGGACGAGGAGACCGTCCAGCCCGTCTCGGCTTCGCCCAGCGGAACTTCCACCGAGGCCTCCGCCAGCACCGTGATCGGCAGCGCCGGAATGCGGTCCTTGATCTCGCCGGAGACATTGGCCGGGATGTTTTCCGGCGACAGGTCATAGCTGCGATCGTCAAAGCCCGGCGCCGCGAGCGCAGGGTCGTCTTCGACGGCCTTTCCGGCGTAGGCGTACTTGGTGTAGAAGTCCGAGAACTTGCGGTAGTTGACCTTCGCTTCCAGCCGTAGCGGGCCTTCGGCGTCCTCGGGCACCTCGATGTGGAAGCGCGCCACGTCAGCCGCTCCAGGCGGAATCAGCCGGGCGTAGAGCAGGCTGCGCGTCTGGAAGGCGTTGCGCTTGTTGATGTGATTGCCGTGCTCGTCGAGCATCATCGAGCGATACATGTGCGCGCCCGGATCGAGCGCTCCCTTGCCGTCATCTTCGACGCGGCCGCTCCAGAAAATCGGTTGTCCGGAGGCGTCGAGCACCTTGAGCTCCACCCAGCAGTCCACCGAATCCACCGTCCCGCCGGGGAAGAAGTGTCCGACCTTGCGGGTGCGCACCACCACGTCGGCGCGCACGCTCTGGCCGGGCCGAATCACCGGGCTCGTGCGATCGATTGGGGCGGCGATCCGCCCGGCGGCGCGCAGCGTGATCGGCGCGTTCAGGCCGCCGGCTTCCTCGCCCACCGCAAACGAGGTGGAAGTCTGCATGCCGTCCTCAACGCTGCGAGCGGAGACGTCTTCCGGCGCTTCCTCGATCGGCGCCAGCGCAAACACGTCCACGGAAACGATGTCGTCCTTGAGGAAGTCCTCGATCACGCGCAGTTGCTCTTCGTCTTTGTTGACGTAGGGCAGCGCGGTGTTCGCCGCGGGGAAGCGGTGCGAGAGCACCTGCCCGTTCTTGGCGCTCTTGTCCTGGGTAGCCGGCGTCAACGGCATGTGGCAATCGGCGCAGTCCTGCGACTTGGCGGGGTAGTAGAACGAGCGCGCCCCTTGGCCGGATACGCCGCTGGCCTGCCAGGAATCGTATTCGTTGAAGCCGCGGATCCAGCGGTAGTCGTTGACCGGCACGTCCAGGTGCACTTTGTGGCAGGACGAGCAGTACTCGGCCTCGCGCATGAACGGCTTGAGAAAAGCCTTCTTATGAGCCGCCGGCGCCGTGTTGGTGAGGTACTTGGTGACAGTGCGCACCAGAAAACTATCGCTGGTGGCCAGATCGTGCAGCGGTGGGTATTCGATGGTGAATCCGCCGTTGCCCATCGAATCGCTCACCTGAACAATCGCGTGGCACGACATGCAACCCAGGCCGGCGTGGGCTTGCGGCGTGTCGATCTGTTCGATGACGGGTTTCTCGAAGCGGCCGTTGAAGAACATCGCGTGGTCATGGCAGCCGGCGCACCACTTGGACTGCTGCACGCCCGCCACTTCCTGCATGTGCTCGATGGACTTGCGATAGAACTGGTTGTTGAACGAGGAGAAGCGGTGCGCCGACGAGCGCCACTGCTCGTAGATCTCCTGGTGGCACTCCTGGCAACTCTCGGACTCGAGGAAGAACTCCGACGGGATCAGGCCGCCGGAGACGGTGGTCGAGGAGGACGGAAAGAACGGACTTTCCGGGCCGCCGCCCTCGCCCTCCATCGAGCCCGGCGCCCACAGCGGATTCGCGATGCGGTCCTCCGGCGCAGGGAAATAGCGATCGCGAACCCAGTCGCCCGCCGGCAACAGCAACCCCACCGCCAGCGCGACGCCGAGCGGCTTCTCCAACGCCAGCCCGCGCTTGCGCAGCCACAGCCACAGCAGGCCCGCGCCGAGCACGCCGGCCGCGGCATGCGCGATGACCACCGGGTAGTTCTGTGTGGTGGCGCCGATGACCGCCAGCACCAGACCGAGTGAGCCGGCCACCGAGAGCGTGAAATGCGTCGGCTTCGAGCCGCGGCGCAACTCGCGCATCAGCGGCTCGCGGCTGAACCAGAGCCCGCCCAGCAGGACCGCTCCCAGCCCGATATGCAGGAGAACGTTGCTGACGTAGAACAGGGTGGGAGCGGGAAAAGCGACCAGCCACCCCGAATTGAGCAACAAGAGCAGAAAACCGATTCCAAGCCAGCGCAATTTCATGGGCGTCGAGCGAGCGGGCGGATCAGCCGAAGCGCCGGCCGGACCTGGTAACTCTCCAGGTACTCCCGGTGCGCGGCGTCGGTCGGAAAAGCCTCGCCCTTGGGGTAAGGATAGGCGGTCATCTCATGGAATGGAAGCGGTTCGACGCTATCGCCGAACGCTGTATTCGCTTCCTGCTCCTTCGCCCAGCCGTCCACCACCAGCACGTAGTCGCGTTGCCAGCCAGATTGCGGGCCCTTCTTGGGGGTGCGAAACAGCAGCCGGGCTTCATCTCCTGCGCCCAACACTACAAAGCGATCGTCGATCTCCCCCAACAGTTCGGTGACGTCTCCATAGCGCGTATATAGGCCAGGAGTCGGGTTCCAGTTCGACACCGAACGCAGCTCGGCGTAGAGGAATCGTTCCGCCTGCAAACGCTTGGGGTGAACAATATTTCTTGAAAAGCCGCGGAAGGAGAGCCGGGCCTTTTCGGGCAGCAGCGACGTCAAGACCGCCGGCTCAGCGTCCACGCCATCGGCAGCAAAAACCTCATCCCAATAAACACACAGGTTTGTAACAATTCTCACATCGCGGGAGTTGCTGAGGAAGCGTCCGGTCAGGTCGACAGACATCGTGCGCATCTGGCCGCCTGGCAATCCCAGGTCTTCAATCACCGTCTCCCACTCGCCGCGCGGGTTGCGCACTTGCAGGGAGGGCATGCGCAGGGCGGCGTCGGGATGCTGCGAGCCGGCGACGATCGTCGAGGCGTCGGCCCAGTCGGCCCAGCCGGTCAGAAACAGGCGGCTGCGGTCGTCGCCGCGCAGGCCGTCGAGCGAAAACTCGATCGCGTGCAGCTCGGCGGTGTTGCGAAAAGTACGCTCGAAGCCGTCGACGGTCCCACCGTCGCGCGCACGCAGCCGCGGCAGAACATCGCGGCTGCGGTGGTCGACAGCGCGCTGGGGCCTGATTTTCTGCTCCTCGCGGACCCCGTAGAGCGCAAATTCGGGAAACGGCGGCCCCTTGAACTTTTCGTTCGTGTAAACCTCGACGTCGACGGGATGGTCGACCGCCAGCAGCTTGACTTCATCGAGGTAGGCCACCTCGCGCAGCTCCTCGGTGATGCGGACTTCTAGAAAGCCGTCGTCGTTGACCACGAGCTGGTCGCCGCGGATCCAGATCGCTTCGTCATGATCGACCGGAAAGAACTGGCCGCCGCCCAGGCTCGCCCCCAGCGGCGCCACGCCCAGCACCTCGCCAATGTACTCGAACTCCTTGCCGTTCCAGGTGAAGATCATCGGGCACGAACCCGACAGCCGCGGCTTCTCTTCATAGACGAAAGCTTGGCTGACCGGCTGCTCGATCTCGTTCTGGATCATGCCGTTGGTCCAGGTCACCCGCACGGTCTCGATGGACCGCGCGCCGCCCAGGCCAAAATGCAGCGGCCCTCCCTGATAGAGCTGTTTTCGATAGGTAGAGCCGGCCTTGACCTCCACCCGAGCGCCCTGCGCCCGCACCGCGCTCTTCACGCCCTGGAGCGTCACTGAGGCCCAGGCGTTCGATGTCTGCGTCCGGTTGAGCGCGATCCGGGCCTTGCCGGAGGCGTCCACCACGGCCAGATCCACCCGGCCGTCGGCGTTGAGGTCGGCCGCCGCCGCGGAGACGATATCGGCCGGCAGGCCCTTGGAATCGCCGGCTTCGAAACGCATGCCGCCGCGGCTGAGCGCCACGCCTTCCGGCCGCAGAAAGTCGGCCGCGCCGCGGTTCTGCCAATCCCCCCAGGCAAGCGCGCGCGGAATCTTGGGCCCCGCTTCGAGCTTGCCGTCCTTGTTGAGAAGAATCTGCGACCGTCCCGTCGCCGGCGTAAGGACAACGTCGAATAAGCCGTCGTCGTCGAGGTCGACGACGTCGAGCCGCACCGGCCCCGCGCCGGGCGGGTCGACGCCCGCAATCAACTCGCCGCCGTCATAAACACCCAGCTTGCGGTCCTGGTAGAGGCTCACGCCGCCTGCGTGGGCCAGCACCAGGTCAATGCCGTTGTCTTCGGTCAGCTCGACGGCAACGGCCGCCATGCCGCGTCCCGCGTCGCCGAACGGAAACTCCACCGGCGCCCACTCGCCCTTGCCCTGGTTCTGCAGCAGCCGGTTCGGCTCGCCCCCGATGAACAGATCCTGGTCGCCGTCGTGGTCGTAGTCATGGAACAGACAGGTCTCGAAATCGCCTTCCAGCCAGGCGTCGCCGATCGAGACGCTTTTCTCCCCGATCACCAGACGCCGGACGCCCTTGGCGTCCACGAGGCAACCGTCAGGCTCGCCGTCGTTGTCGGCGTCGCCCAACGCAAGGTGGCGCAACCCTTCCACGCCCATCGTGACGGCGTCTTTGCCGGGAGACAGAATCGCCACGCCGCTCTCGCTCCAGGCCAGCACACGCGATTTGTCCAGCGGGATCGCCCCGGAGCGCTGCGCCTTGCCCAAATCCACGGGCGTCTGGGGCTCGAACTGCGTCAGTTGGACCTTTTCCGCCGGCGGCGAAGCCTCGACCGGATCGTAGAGCTCGGAATAGAAGCTCCAGTCGACGTCTTCATCCAGGCCGGTCTCGTCCTGCAGCTTCTTGATGCGTTGGAACGCGGCGATCTCCTGCTTGGCGCGGGCGGGGTCGCTGCGTCGAAAGATGTTGAAGAGTTGGAAGTGCGGGGCGGCCAGCGACGGGTCGAGTTCGGAGGCGCGCTCGAACAGGCGGATCGCTTCGTCGGTGCGGTCGGCCTGCTTGTACATCTGCGCCAGGTTGTACACGGCCTTGGCCTCGTCCGGCGCCAGCTCGACCATTTTTTCGAACTGCCGGATGGCCTTGTCGGTCTCGCCGGCCTTCTTGTACTCGACGCCGAGATTGAACCAGGTGTGCGGAATCTCCGGCGCCTGGCGCTGCGCCTCGAGCAACTGTTCCATGCCCGCGGCGCCCTCGCCGGCGCTCAGCAGCGCCAGTCCGTAGTTGACGCGATCGCGCGCCGAGTCCGGCGCCAACTCAACGGCTTTGGCGAGCGCCTCGACGGCTTGCTCGGCCGAGCCGGGCGTCTCATAGAGCGCCTTGCCGAGGTTGCGGACCTGTTGGAGTTCGGCGGCGGTTTCCGGGTCGACCCCGGAGCGCTGGCACGCCCAGGCCAACAAAGCCGCACTGATCGCGAAAACAAAGAAACGAAAACGCATGAGCCCTTACGGCTTATGGTAGCGAGTCGGCGCGCGCCCCAAAACTCACCACACGCCGCGGGTGAGGCCGGTGAAGCAATATTGCCAGACCGTGGGGTGATACCAGAGCCGCGATTCGGCCGGAGCCGTTGCGGCGAGACTCTCGCCGCGCAGCAGCGCCGGGGCGACACGTCCCAACAGCCGCGCGCCGGCGATGGTTTGCAAGTAGGGATAAGTGGCAAAGTTATCGCCGGGCCCTGGCTCGATCCGCTGCTGCGCCAGCGGCTGACCGGTATCGATGCCGGCGTCGATGCGGTGCAGCGTCACGCCGAAGTTCTCGGCGTCTCCGCGCGCCAGCGCCCAGTAGCCGCCGTGCACGCCGCGGTACAGCGGCGTGACCCCGGCGTGGAAATTGACCATCGGCGCCCCGGCGGCGTCGATCGTCTTCTGCGAAAGGATGCGCGTACCGTGCACCACCACGAGGTCGGCTTCCAGGAGGGCCAGCTCGCGACGGCCGGCTTCGCTGTTGAACGAATCCACCCGCACGGTTTTTTCCGGCGGCAGGGGCGCCGGGCCGGCCCCGGCCTGCTGGAGGATCTGTCGGATGCGGCCGCGGCTCAGCTTCGCCAGACCGCGTTGGATGACCAACTGAAACAGCAGTTGCCCGACCACCGTCGGCAGGCCCAGGCGTTGCACCCGCCGCCGCGCCATGGCGACGCGCTCCACCGGCCCTTCGAGCAGGATGCGGTCGAAGACCATGTCGCGCGAGGCGAGCTCATAGAACAGCCGCGTCAGCTCGCTGTCTTGCGCCATCAAGATCACTTTCTGCATCGGTTCCAGCCTCCTCGGCGACCTCGCTCATCGACAGACTGCGCATCCCCATCCGCTCCCGCAGCCGGGCGAACGACTCGAGCACACGCTCCAGCAGCCGCAGGTTCGCTTCGAGGTCGCCGCCAAAATTGTGGGGGTGCCACCACAGGTGGTAGAGCCGGCCGCTGCCGGCCGCCCGCTGGAGCTCGCCGCGGATGCGTCTCTCGAGCAGCGCGGGGAGAGCGCGGGCGCCGTCGGCCGGCCGCAGAAAGCGGCTCGCTGTCACGTTCGCCAGCCCGCTGGGGTGGATCAAGTCTTCCGGTCCGTAGAGATTCGCGCCCGGCCAGGGCAGATGCGCATCGAGCAGCCGCGCCGCCCGGCGCGTCCGGGACTCCTGCGCCGCGTTGGCCGGCCGGTGCATCCACTGCGGCGGGTTGCCGCGGAACGCCCGCAGCCCGATCCGGCGGCAGATTTCCAGATGATCGGGGCCGTATTGGTTGCGGGGAAACACGATGGAGGCGAGCCGTACGCCGCGCCGCTCGGCGAGACGCACCGCCGCCCACAAGTCCGCCTCAAAACTCTCGAGCGAGGCCCCCGGCTCGAGCGCATAGAAGTGTGAGAACGTGTGAGTCGCGATCTCCTGCCCCGGCGTGCGGCGGATCTGCTCGATCAGCGACGAGGCCAGCAGCCAGGGCGTTTCCTGCTCGGAGCCGCCGACGTCGCCGAGCAGGCGGTAGTTCGACAGCTTGGGGTCACGGTACTCGGGCGGAAAGCGGGCCGGCCGCACGCGCTCGGCGTCTTCCCTGCCCTCGGCAAACAGCAGTCCGACCGTCGCCCACGTGGCGCGCACGCCGTAGCGCTCAAACAGCTCCAGCAGCCGCGGCACGGCCCGCCGCGCGCCCTCGAGCCGCGGCCGGAAGCGCTCCAGCTCCACCAGGTCGCTGACCCCGTAGTACAGCTCGAAATCGAGCGATACGCAGAAAACGCCGCTCCCAAAGCCGGAACTCGCCGCTAGCAACTCGCAAAGGCTATCGGCGGGGCGGGCGGAGGGCTACATGCTTCGCGGGCCGCCGAAGCGCTCAGCGGATGAACTGTTTGACGAAGTCCTCGCCCAGGCCGCACTCCGTGTACCACTTGCGACACATATCGATCTTGGTGAAGACGTCTTCGAAGCCGATGTTCTTGCCCCAGGGGTCGACGTAGTTCATGATCCCGTTCACCTGGAACATGGTGATCATCTCCTCGCAGTCCTCGGGCACGACGAGGGTGTGAGTTTCGCCCGGCGGCTCATAGACATAGCCGCCTTCTTCGGCGACCCAGTCGTGCTCCAGATAGTGCCACTTGCCCTTGAGCACATACCCGTGGACGGGCTGCGGATGCCGGTGGCGCGCCAGCACCCCGGACTTGCGGACCTTGAGCAGGTTCACCCAGTAGCCCTGGCTGATCGACAGGCACAGCGGCCGGAACCAGACGCTCTCGGCCTGCGGCACCCAGACGCGGTCGTCCTCGGGCAGCACCTTGCCGACCACGATCTCCGAGGCGGCGTCTTGGGCAAAGGGCAGCTGATAGGGCATCAGCTTTTCGTCTTGCTTGGGATTCTCGTCGAGCGGCATGAGGTTTAAGGTAGCATTCGCACGGCCTCGAGTTGCCTTTGGGGCCGGTTGTCGCCAAACTGGTTCGATGCTATTTCCGCGCCTGCCGTTGATTCCCTTGCTCTTGCTGGCCTGCGCCGGCGCCTCCGCCCAGACTGAACCCTGCGTCATCGAGACGTTTGCCGGCGGGGACTCCTTTTCCGTAGGCGACGGACTGCCTGCTTTGGAGGCGGAGTTCTTCGGTCCCAGCGACGTTCGCCGCGGACCGGATGGGTTGCTCTACATCGCCGACACCGGCTACAACCGCATTCGGCGCATCAACGCCCAAGGGCTGGTGGAGACGGTCGCGGGAAACAACGTCGGCGCCTTCACTCCGGACGGCGCACAGGCGGCCCAGGCGACCCTGGACGCGCCCATGCATCTGCGGTTCGGGCCCGACGGCAGCCTGTACTTCACCGAGGGCGCCAGGGTTCGTCGCATCACGCCGAACGGGACGCTCGAAACGGTCGCGGGCAACGGCGAGACGGAGTTTTCGGGCGACGGCGGGCCGGCTGTCGATGCGGGGCTCGTGGCGGGACCGATTGCCTTCGATAGCGAGGGCCGGATCCTGATCGCCAGCCTCGAGCAGCGCCGCGTGCGGCGCGTGGACGCGAACGGCGTGATTTCGACGATTGCGGGGGTGGAGCCAACCTCCTTGGGCGATAGCGGAGACGGAGGCCCGGCCACCGAGGCCCAACTGGCGGGAGCCCGCGACGTGGTTGTCGGCCCGGACGGCCTGGTTTACATCAGCACAACCCACAACCTCCGTCGCATCTTGGCTGACGGGACGATCGAGACCTACGTTTCGGGGTTGAGCGGGGCCAACGATTCCGTTCAACGAATGGACATGCGGTTGCAGGTCTTCGAGGTCGAATCCGACGGCCAGCACGTCATCATGACGTCCAACCGCGGGGTGGTCCATTTTGATGGGAACGATGAGCTGGTCGTACTTGGATTGGATGTTTCATCGAACAATTTCCGGCTTGCCGTGGAGCCGGCCGGCGAAATTCATCTGATCGATCGAGCAAAAGGGCAGGTATTCGCCCTGGAAAGCGAATCCGAGCTGCGCCCGATCACCGGCAACGGATTGGAGGCCAAGCGCGGCGACGGCGGCCCGGCAACGGACGCCTTCTTGCAAGCCCCGACACATCTCGACGAGGGGCCGGACGGATCGATTTACATCTCCGACCCGGCTTCTATTCGGCGGGTTCTGCCCGACAGAACCATCAGCACCGTCTTCTCAGAGGGGCTCTACGACTTCGCGGTCGACCACGACGGAAACTTTCTGGTGATTGTGACCCGGTTCAGCAGGCGGGTAATCGTGAAGGTAACTCCCGACGGCTCAATGACAAGGTTGCTCGGGGCTTTCCCGGATCCAGCCGCGTGCTCCGTAGGGTTCTGCCCGGTTGGGACACCGGGAGACGGCATTGGCATCCGCAATGTGCGTTCCCTCGACGTGGATAGCGGGGCGCTGTATACGCCGTGGCCGAGAGTCCCACCACTTCGGAGCAATTCCTGCTCAAGATCAGCCCCGATGGATTTCTTGGGTGGGATCCGATCCGGATTGATGGCGGCGGCGTGGGGGGCGGCGTCGTTGTGGTTGATGCCGAGGACAGCGTCCATCTGCCCTTCAGAGAGTGGGTGACGTACTCTTCGCAAGGGGCGCGGCTGGTTAACCAGGAGCGAACAACAATCGCACGGTACACGCACTCCTACGCTGTGGACTCCGCCGAGGCCGTCTATTTCATCAATAACTTCACCGGCCCGCATCGGGTCGCCCGCTTGATGCCGGGGCTGATCTACGACCGGATCGCGGGGGACCTGGAACCCGGCTTTGCTGGAGACGGCGGTCCCGCATCGGCCTCGCGACTGGACAACTGGCAAGGCCAAATGTTGTTGGCCTCGGACGACTCCCTCTATATTGCCGATCGGGAGAACGGCCGGGTGCGCCGCATTAACCGCGTGAGCGAGTGTCCCTCGGGCGGGCCGAGACCGCTGCCGCTCAGCGTTGGCAGCGCGGCCAACTACCAGTCCCTGGCGCCGGGCAGCGTGTTCACGCTTTTCGGAGTGCGACTGGGGCCGGCGGAGCTGGTCAGCGCAACGGTGAGCGATCAGAACCGGCTCCCCTTTGAGTTGGCCGGCACGCGCGTGTCTTTCGACGGCGTCCTCGCTCCACTGCTCTACGTGTCAGAGGGGCAGTTGGCCGGGATTGTGCCATTCGTGACCAAGGTCAACACGAACGTGGCGGAGTCGGGGGCCTGGACGCTGACGGAGCCCGTTGCACGCCTGGCCGTCGAAACTGCCGCCGGTGTTTCCGACGACCACGGGGTCCAGATCTTCCCAACCTCGCCCGCCATCTTCACGCTCGACGCCTCCGGGCGAGGGCCCGCGGCGGCGCTCAACCAGGACGGCAGCCTCAACACGGCCGACAATCCGGCGCGATCCGGCGAGGTTGTGGTGATGTGGGCGACCGGCTTTGGCGCCATGAACCCCACGCCGACCGACGGAGAGATCACAGCCGGCTCCTTACCTGTTCCGGCCGAACCGGTGGAGGTTCTGCTTTCCGGACAATCTACCGAGTTGCTCTATGCCGGAGCCGCCCCGGGTCTGGTCGCCGGAGTCGTCCAGCTCAACGTGCGCATCCCGCCCACACAGACCAATTCGGGCCCCGTCGAGGTCACCGTGAAGGCCGGCAACCTGACGCCACACCGAGGCGTCACGGTATTCGTCGCCGAATAGCCCGCTAACAAGGCTCGGTATCAATGTCCGCCGGCCAAGTGAAGATCGCAGCAAGATCCGGGTCTTCCAGCAGCAGGCTCGCCCCCAGCCACCCTGCGGCGCTCCACGTCTGGCGGCGGCGCGCCTCTTGGCCCACGCGGTCGCCTTCGAGGCCTTCATAGAACTCCGGCCAGTCGTCGGCGGCGATGCGCGGGCCGGCCTGTTCCACCAGCTCGCGCGCCAACTCCTCGCCGCCCGCCCGCTGGCAGGCGGCGGTGAAGCTCAGCAGCAGGAACGGCCAAGCGCCGCCGTTGTGGTACGACCACGCCTCGTTCTTCGGGTCCGAGCCGGTGAGCAACTGCCAGTCGCGGTCCTCGAGCGCCGGATAGACCAGCCGCGGAGCCGCCGGCCCGAGCAGGTCGCCGCGACGCTCCTCAAACAACCGCACCACCCGCCCCGCCTGCTCGTCCGTCGCCAGCCCGGAAAGCACGGCCAGCAAGTTGCCGTGGGCGAAAAAGCGGTAGTCCAGCCGCCCGGGTCCGACGTTGCCGGCAAAGTAGCCCGCGCCGTCGTCGGCCCAGCGGTCCGTCCACTGCGGAACCGTCGCCGGGTAGACGTTGAAGGTATTGGCGATGTCGGCGCCGTACTGCTCGACGCCTCCGTCCTTGAGCGCTTCGAGCTGATTCGGGTCGAGCCAATAGTAGGTGCGCACGTGGTAAGCCAGGTGCATCACCCGCTTGCCGACGTGGTCCTGGTGCTCGTCGTCCGGCGGCAGCAGCTCATGGGCGGCTCGCAGGGCGGCGAAGAACAGCGCCTGCACCTCCAGCGGGTGGCCATAGACGCCCATGCGCCGGTCGATCATGAAGGAGCCGTCGGGCACCAGCAGCGTGGGATGGAGCTCGAAGCGCGCCTCCAGGCACGTTTCCAGAATCAGACGGATCGCGCGCTGCATATCCTCGCGCCGCGCGAAATCTTCGTCCCCGGTCGAGCGCACGTAGGCCCGCAGCACGATCATCCACCAAAACGCCGAGTCCACGGGCGTGACGCGCGCTATCGACTCCTCGCCGTAGTCGGGATCCAATCGTCGCCCGCCCTCGCCATCGTCGACGCAGCGGAAGCTGGCCGGCATCAGCCCCGGGCCGGGAGAAAAGCAGTCGAACGTCTGCTCCGCACTCTGCAACCGCGCGCAGGCGAGCAAGAAATTGCGAACGATCTCCGTCTCGCCTTGCATGAGCAGGACGAGTCCCGCGATCGAGAAATCGCGGATGAAGACCTGATCGTAGTTGAGTCGGGGCGCCTCGGAATCCAGCGACGCCAGCAGTCCCGCCGGACGGCCGTCGACCTCTACCACCGCCTCGCGGAGCAGATTTTGCGCCTGCTCGCGCACCCGTTGCTGCGACGTCCGGCTAATCGCCTGCGTCCTCCTCGCCGGGAGCCTTGAGGGTGGAGAGGAACTCGAGCAGGTCAATCATCTCCTGCTCGGACATCGTTTTGACAATGTCTTCGGGCATCATCGACAGGTTGGACTTGCGGCGGTCGACGATGTCCGCGGGCTGCAGGCGGATCTCGTCGCCGAACTCATTGCGCACCACCACACGGTCGGCGGTCTCCTCGGAGATCACGCCGACGACGAGGCCCTGCGTGGTCGTGTCGAGGATGTAGACGTAGTATTCGGGCGAGATGCCGGCCGACGGGTTCAGGATCGAGTCAAGCAGGCCGCGCTTGTCGTACTTCGAACCGATGGCCTGCAGGTTTGGTCCGGCCAGTTCCCTGCCCGGCTCCAGAGAGTGGCAGTTCGCACACTTCGGCCCCTCTTTCGACAGGAAGACCGCGCGTCCCTTCTCCACGTCGCCGGTCCGGTTGGCGATGGCGTAAGGGTTAGCCGGCAGCGTGTTGTCGGCCTTGTCCTTGGGCGCCGGTAGCACGGTCTCCGCGCGGGCCAGGATCGCTTCGTTGCGTGAGCGGTGGGCGAGATTCGTGGCGACGGTCTTCACCTCGGCCGGAAGCTCGTCGGCTTCCGCCAAATCGAGGATGCGGGTGAGGCCTTCGTCGCTTCCCGCCAGCACGCGCAGAGCCTCGGTCCGCACCTCAGGCGGGTTTTCGTCGAGCAGCAGATTTTCCATGCGCTGGTCCAGATCGTCCGGCCGGGCGGACTGTAATCCGCGGATGGCGGCGACGCGCAGCGCCGTCTCGCCTTCCGACGCAACGGCGCCGAGCAGCGGCAGGGCGGCGGCGCTGCCAGTGCGGCCCAGCGCGGCCAGGGCGCGGGCGCGGTTTTCGATGTCGCCGCCTTCGTTTCGCGCGATCGCCATCAGCTCGCGCGTGTAGCGCGGATCGCCGAGAGCGTCAGTCAGCTCGAGCGCGGCCGTCTGCAGTTGCTGCGAACCGAGCGCTCGCCGGATCGCTCTCACCACCACCGGATCGCCGCGGTAGTCGGGCCAGAGGCTGAAAAGCTGGTTGCGCAGCTTGGCGAAGGCGGCCTCGGCGATTTCGGGCGAAGCCGCGTTCACCAGACCCGCCACGGTCCGCGCAGCCGCGGAATCCGGCCGATCGCCGATCGCGCGCAGAGCCTTCAGACGGCTTTCGAGCGGCAGATCGGCGTTGCGTACCGCCCGCGACATTTTGGCCAAGTCAGCCGCACCCAGCTCCCACAGCAGGTCGGCTGAGACCGGATCGAAGTCGCCGGGAAACGCTTCCTGGACCGCGGCCACGACGGCTTCTTGCTTCTCCCCGCCGCGCGCGCCGATCGCCCAGGCTTCGAGGAACCAGCGGTCTTCGCCGTCGTACTTCCTGGCAAGCGCCAGCAGCGGCGCCACGGCCTCCTCGCCCTCGACTTCGCGGAGCGAAAGGGCGCACTCGCGCAGCACCCGCGGGTCGGAATCGTCGAGCAGTTCACCGACCGTCTCGACCACATCGCGGCCGGCAAACCGTGCGACCCGCATTCCGAGGATGCGGAAACGCGGGTCGCTGTGATCAAGCGCCGCGTCGATCTCGGCGCGCTCGGGGCCGCCGATCGCCGCCAGCAGCCACAGGGCGCGCGCCTGACCGACCGGGTCGGACTCGGCCCACACTTGCTCCAGCCACGGCAGCGCTTCTTCGCCGCGCAGGCGCAGCTCCATCCAGGCCCGGTAGCGGGTGGACTCGTTCGGCGATCGCAGCGCGGCCTGCAAGCCCTCCGGCGATTCGAGATCGAGCTTCGGCTTCGGCGCGAGGTAGGACGGAGGCGCGATGCGGTAGATGCGGCCCTTCTCCGCGTCCTTCATGTTGTGGCCGCCCACCACGGGGTCGTACCAATCGGCCACGAAAAGCGAGCCGTCCGGCGCCACGGCCACATCGCTCGGCCGCCAGTTCGCATCGTCGGCCGAGACGGTCTCCTCGGCCTCCATCTTGTAGCCGGCGCCGTCTGGTTCCAGCAAGAAGGAGTAGAGATGCCGCTTGCCCGGCTCGGAGTGGATCAGGTTGCCGTGGTAGCGATCGGGCAGCAGGCTGCCTTCATAGACGATCAGGCCTGTCGGCGAGCCGGCGCCGGTGCGGGCGATGTCGGGGACGACGCCGGGCAGCTCGTGGTGGAAGTGCGTACCGCGATCGGTGCGCCAGCCGACGCCGGTCGGCCCCCAATAGCCGAAGTTGCCGCCCTCCATCACATAGTTCAGGCGGGTCCACTGGTTGCCGTCGTCGTCATTGTCGGTCTGCCAGATCGTGCCGAACGAGTCCATGGCCAGCTCGTACGGATTGCGGAAATTGTGCGCGAGAACCTGCAGGTCGGTCCCGTCCTGGTTCATGCGCAACACCGCGCCGGCCATGTAGGGGCCCTTGTCGGAGCTGACCACCCGCTCGCCGCCGGGGCCGGTCACGTCGAAGGTGCGGTCGCCGATGTTGAAGTACAGCCGTCCGTCGTGGCCAAAGGTCACCACGTGCAGACCGTGGTCGTGGTCGAAGCCGCCGAAGCCGGTCAGCAGCGTTTCACGGGCCACGATCCGGTCGTCTTCGTCCTTCGTATAGACGATCAAGTCGGGCGACTGCGAGACGTAGACCTTGTTGCCCAAAACGGCGATGCCGAGCGGGGCGCGCAACTCCGGCCGCTGGTCAAACACCTTACGGGAATCCGCAACGCCGTCTCCGTTGGTGTCTTCGAGGATGAGGATGCGGTCGCCTTCTTCGACCAGGTCGGGGACCTCCTTGAGCTTGCGGCGGTAATTGATCGCCTCGGTGATCCAGATGCGGCCGCGCTCGTCGACGGCCATATTGGTGGGATTGACGACGTCGGGCTCGGCGGCCCACAGCGTCATCTCGAGCCCGTCAGCCACGGCAAAGCCCTCAGCCGGCGACGGCGGCGTCTTGGTGCAGGCGAACGACAGCAGCGACAGGACGGAAACACAAGCCAACGCAGCGGGGCGCATCACCCGGATTGTAGCGCTTCGGCGCGGGGCGACCGCCGCCGGCGCTTCGCTCCGAATAACGCGCCTCTAGAGTTCGCGCAGCCAGAGGTTGCGGTAGCGCAGCGCGGTGTCGGCCACGTCGGGGTGGATGTGGTCTTGCAGCAGGATCGGGCCGGGGGCGCAGGGGTCGTAAGGAGCCTTGATGCCGCCCGGCGTGGGACCCGAAAGCTCAAAATTGTCGTGCACCAGAATTCCGTTGTGCAGGATCGTCATGCGCGCCGGTTCGAGCACCTGGCCGCCGAAGCATTTCGGCGCGTGGTAGATGATGTCGTACGTCTGCCACTGCTCCGGCGGGCGGCTGGCGTTGACCAGCGGCGCGGCCTGCTTGTAGATCGCCGCCGCGGAGCCGTCGGGGTAGGTGGGGTTGTTGTAGGAATCCAGCACCTGCACCTCATAGCGCCCCTGAACATAGACGCCGGAGTTGCCGCGCGCCTGCCCGGAGGCCTCGCGCTGGTCGGGCGTGGAGAACTCGATGTGGATCTGGGCGCTGCCGAAGCTCTGCTTGGTCTGGATGTTGCCCGAGCCTGTGTTGCAGACCAGATCGCCGTTGTCGATGGACCACTTGGCGGGCGAGCCGTCGGCGTGCTGCCAGCCGTCGAGGTTCTTGCCGTCGAAGAGCACGACGGCGTCCGACGGCGGCTTACCGGGCGAGCCGGGGTCGACGGCCTTCGGCTGCGGCGGGTCAGCGGCAACCGCGGCGGCGGCGCACAACAGGGCGGCGACAAACATTCTCATCGGGCGGATCGTAGCATAGAGGAACGGATGTGCGAACCCAAAGGTATGACGAGGCTCCCGCGAACAGCGCTCTTGCTACTATTGCCGCTGATGTTTTTCGGCGGTTGCGGATCGAAGGCAGGCGGCTCCGACGCGGACAAGGCGGCGCGGATCGCCGAGATGTACGCCGACTACAGCAAGAAGTTTCCGCAGGTGGAAGGGATCAGCGCCGAGGAGTTGCGCGGCCTCGAGCCGGATCGCAAGGTGGCGCTCGTCGATGTCCGGACGCCGGAAGAACAGGCGGTCTCGATGATTCCCGGCGCGATCACGCAGCAGGAGTTTGACGCCCATCGAGCCAACTACGCGGACTCCCTGGTGGTGACGTATTGCACCATCGGCGCGCGCAGCGGCGAGTACGCGGCAAAGCTACGGGAGGAGGGCCTGGAGGTGCGCAACCTGGAAGGCAGCATCCTGGCCTGGACCCACGCCGGCGGCGAGTTGAAGGGACCTGACGGGCCGACGCGCAAGGTGCACGTCTACGACAAGCGCTGGAATCTGGCGGCCGACGGCTACGACGCAGTCTGGTAGCGCTAGACCTCGAGCTTCCAAGGCTTGCGATACGGCCGCTGGTACATGATCGCGGCGGCCTCGGGGTCGTCCTTGACCTGCTCGTTGTCGACGTCCCAATAAACCCGTCGCCCGGTGCGGACGGCGGCGTTGCCCAGGTGGCAAGCGATCATCGAGTTGTGTCCGATCTCGACATCGGAGCGCGGTTTCTCGCGGCTGCGCATGCAATCGAGAAAATTCTGGACGTGCGCCAGGTGCATGTCCTCGCGGTCGGGACGGTACTCGGCCAGCGGCACGCCTGCTGACTTGTAGGTGCGGTACGCCTTGTCGATCTTGTCGGTTTCGGGAAAGACCTGCCAGCCGGAGCGATCCACCACCAGCACGCCGTTCTCACCGTGCAACTGCACGCCATGCTCCCGCGACTCCGGGCCGCGGCCGACGCCGAGCGCATGCTCCCAGATCATCGAGAACTCGGGGAACTCATAGAGCACCTGCTGGGTGTCCGGCGTCTCCATCGCGTCATCGGGATAGGCGAACTTGCCGCCGACCGACATCGCCGAACTCGGCGCCTTGATGCCCATATACCAGTTGGCGATGTCGATCATGTGGGCGCCCCAGTCGGTCATCAGGCCGCCCGAGTAGGGCCAGTACCAGCGGAAGGTGAAGTGGAAGCGGTTGGGGTTAAAGTCGCGCTTCTCGGTCGGCCCCAGCCACATGTCGTAGTCGACGCCTTCGGGCGCGGGGCCATCGGGCTGATGCGGCGTACGGCCCTTCCAGTCCAGATAGGCCCAGCAGCGCACCAGCCGGATCTTGCCCAGCTTGCCGCTCTCGATGTATTCCTTGGCGGCCAGGTACTGCGAACCCGAACGCTGCTGCGTGCCCATCTGGACGACGCGGTCATGCTTGCGAGCGGCCTTCACCATCTGGCGGCCTTCCCACACCGCCACCGAGAGCGGCTTCTCGACATAGACATCCTTGCCGGCCTTGCAGGCTTCCACAGTGGGGATGGCGTGCCAGTGGTCGGGCGTGGCGACGATGACGGCGTCGATGTCGTCGCGGTCGAGCACGCGCCGGAAGTCCTGCGTGGTCATTTCGGGCTTTTCGCCGGCCGGTTCGGCTACGTCCTCGGCGGCTTTGGCGATCTGCGACTGGTCCACGTCGCAGAGGCCGACCACCTGCGTCTTGCCTGCGCGCAGGAAGTCGCGGAGGTCTCCCCGGCCCATGCCGCCGCAGCCGATCAAGGCGACGCGGATGCGGTCATTCGCGCCGAGGACGCGCGCGGCCGAAGCGGCCGAAAGCGGGGCGGCGCCGGCGAGGGCGGCCGAAGCGAGGAAATTGCGGCGGGTGCTGGCCATAATCGGCTCTTACTTTAGCGGTCCGTTCTCAGCCGCACAAGAAGGCTTCATGCGTCGCGCAGAAGGACATTCGCGTCAAAGACGACGCGCATCCGGTTCGGGCCATCGCTCAGCCGGGCGGTCTCCCAGCAGAGCATCCAACTCGTCGTCGCTCAAATGAACAGCGTCTTGCGCTAGTTGGTCGCACGCCGCTTCGAGCCTGTCCCAGCGTCGCTCACGTAGAATCTCGTCGAGATCCGACTCCGTCAGGTGGGAGGTGTGCTCAGCGATCGCAAGGCGAGCGCGCCGCAGCTCGTCCAGCTTGCGGCGTTGGTCCGCATCCTCGGCGGGAGCTTCCGCCGCGGCCACCGTGCGAATCTCCACGCCTGCTTCATCGGACAGCGGGCGACCAAGGAGTTTTTCGATCACCTTGCGCTCTTCAGCGCTCAGATCGCGGGCCCAATGTTTTTGTGCGGCAACCATGACGGGATTCCCTTTGCGCTCCGCCCTTATCGTGGGGAGAGACGTCCAGCGGCGACAGCCACTGCAACGCGATGCCGCTCAAAACCGTAAACACCTCTATGCCGATGCTTCGCTTCGTCTTGGCGGCGACGTTCGCTATCACGGCCGCCTCGGCCCAGGCCCCCGACCCGCAGCAGATCATCGAGCGGGCTTTTGAGGCCTCCCAGCGCAACGAAGAAATCGAGCAACAGTACACCGGCAACCAGCGCGTCGAAGAACGCAAGCTCACCAAGGAAGGCGAGATCAAGGACTCGTCTTCGAAGACCTTCGAGGTGCTCTATCTGTTTGGCGAGGAGTACCAGAAGCTGATCGCCGAGGACGACCGCCCGCTCAGCGCCGACCAAGCCGCCAAGGAGCAGAAGAAACTCGACAAGGCCTACGCCGAGCGCGCCGACGAGAGCGAGAGGGAACGCGTAAAACGCCTTGAGAAGCAGCGCAAGGAGGAAGAAGAGCGGCGCAAGTTCCGCGCGGAGATCGTCAAAGCGTTCGACTTCACGCTCCTGGGCGAAGAGACCGTGGACGGCCGCGCCTGCTGGGTGATCGCCGGCGAGCCGCGCCTGGGCTATGAGCCGTCGGTCTCTCGCGCCAAGTTCCTGCAGAAGCTCAAAGCCAAGGCTTGGATCTCCAAAGCTGATTACAACTGGGTGCGCGCCGAGGCCGAGACGATCGACAACGCCTCGTTCGGCGGCTTCATCGTCAAGCTCAAGCAAGGAGCGGTTCTCGAGTTCACGCAGCAGTTCATCAACGACGAGGTCTGGATGCCGACGACCTTCAACCTGCGTTTCGACGCCAAGCTCGGCCTGATCAAGAGCTTGCGGCGCGAAATCGAGATTCGCTGGAGCGATTTCCGGAAGTTCCAGGCTGAATCGACGCTGGTGGCCCAGTAGCGAAGACTGGGTGCGCATCGGGAGCAGGCGCGGTAAGGACTTCAGGCTGTTTTGCCGAAGAGACTCTAGGGCGCGGTTGCGCCCGCCCGGCCCCTTAGGCGGGCCAGAGGAGTTCTCTTGCCGAATCCTGAATCATCTAGCGACGTCGCCGCGTTGCTCGACCGCAGCGGCCTTGGAGCCACCGGCTACAAGAGCTTTGCGGGGGGCGGCGGCAGTCGCCCCAAGGCGTCTGCGGCGCACGGGATGGATGAAGCTGTCGCCGAAGCGGCGCCGCCGCCGCACCCGGAAACCGCCCGTCCAGCCCAGCCGCCTCGGGTGATGCGCGCGGCCGCCCGCCTGCTGGCCAACACCGCCGGCAAACAGCAGCGCGACCCGGGCCGCGCTGCCGGCTGGGAAGATGCGCCCTGGGGCCACAGCCTGGCGCTGACCGGGGTGACCGGCGGCGTGGGCGCCACAACGATCCTCGCCAACGCGGCCGCCGCGCTGGCCGGCTGCGGCGAGCGCGTGGCGGTGGCCGACGCGGCGCCGTCGCTGCTGCCGTTCTACTTCGGCGGCGAGAGCTTTCGCCACAGTTCGTCTTCCTTCACCGCCCAGCGCGGGTCGGCGCGCGGCCCGGTGCATCTGCTGACCGGCTCGGCCGGCGGGGAGTCGGACTGGCTGCTCGACGGACTCACGGAGTTTCGCGATGACGCCGACCGCTTCCTGATCCGCTGCGGCGAGGGCTTGTCGGAGGAGGCTCTGCGCTGGACCATGCGCTCGGCCGCAGTGGTCGTTGTCCTCACGCCCGATCCGGGTTCGCTGCTGCGGTTGCCTACGGCGCTGAACCGCATCCAACTTGCTTCGGACGAGGAGGCGCACCCGCCGCTGTTGCTGCTCAACCAGTTCGAGCCGTCCAACCCGCTGCACAGCGAGATCCGCAGCGAGCTGTCGCAGCGCTTCGGCGAACACCTGCTGCCGTTCGTCATCGAACGCGACCCGGCGTTTTCGCGCTGTCTGGCCGAAGGGGCCGCTGCGGTCGAGATCGCCCCGGCGTCGCGCGCGGCCGAGGGCGTGGGAACGCTGGTGGAGTGGCTTCGCAACTACCGTTTTGATCCGGAGTCCTGACTCAATGCCCGCATCCGCCCGTCCCGTCTCCGATCCGCCGGCTGCTCCGGCGGCGCCGCTGCGCTGGCTGCAGGCCGCGGTCGCCGCCCTCGCCGTCGCCGGCCTGGCCGGCCTGATGGTCTTTCCGCTCGACTGGGAAGATCAGGCCATCCTCGGCGGCGCGCTATGCGCGCTGGCCTGGGTCATCCACCGCCTGTTCGCCTCCCGCACCGCTACGCTGACGCTGGTCGGGGTCTCGATGTTCACCACCGCGCGCTACCTGTGGTGGCGCTATGCGGAGACCTACAGCTACGTCCGCTACAACGCCGCCGAGGAGAACTGGGCCGATCTGCTTTTCGTCGGCGCGCTGCTCGGCGCCGAGACCTACGCCTTCATGATTCTGGCGCTGGGCTATCTGCAGTCCATCGCGCCGCTGGACCGCCAGCCCGAACCCTTGCCCGACGATGTGGGCGAGTGGCCGACCGTGGATGTCTTCATTCCGACCTACAACGAGCCGCTGGCGGTACTGAAGCCCACCGTACTGGCCGCTCTGAACCTGGACTGGCCGCGCGAGAAGATGCGCGTGTGGGTGCTGGACGACGGCTGCCGCGAAGAGGTGCGCGAGTTCGCCGGCCGCTGCGGCGCGGACTACATCGAGCGCCTCGACAGCCGCCATGCAAAGGCGGGCAACCTCAACCACGCACTCGAGCGCAGCGACGGCGAGTTGGTGGCGGTCTTCGATTGCGATCACGCCCCGACGCGCTCATTTCTGCAGTTGACCGTCGGCTGGTTTTTGAGAGACCCGCGGTTGAGCATGCTGCAGACGCCGCACCACTTCTATACTCCCGACCCGCTGGAGCGCAATCTGCGGGTGTTTCGCGAGATCCCCAACGAAGGCGCCTTGTTCTACGGCGTGGTGCAGAAAGGCAACGATCTGTGGAACGCCGCCTCGTTCGCCGGCTCGTGTGCGGTGCTGCGGCGCTCGGCGCTCGAGCAGATCGGCGGCGTCGCGGTCGAGACGGTCACCGAGGACGCCCACACTTCGCTGCGGATGCAGAAGCTCGGCTGGAACACAGCCTTCCTCGACATCCCACAGGCCGGCGGACTAGCGGCCTTCAACTTGCGCGACCACGTCAACCAACGCACGCGCTGGGCGCGGGGTCTGGCGCAGATTCTGCGGATCGAGAAGCCGCTGTGGTCGCGCGAGCTGCGCTGGACGCAGCGGCTTTGTTACTTCAACAGCTCGATCCACTTCCTCTACGCCCTGCCGCGGCTGATCTTCCTGACCGCGCCGCTGGGCTTTCTGCTGTTCGGGCGGTCGAACTTCTACGGCTACGTGCTGGCGATTTTGGCTTACGCGCTGCCGCATCTATTCCTGGCGACGATGACGAACTCGCGGCTGCAGGGCCGCTTCCGCAACCCGTTCTGGAACGAGATCTTCGAGACGCTGCTCGCGCCGTTCATCCTCATTCCCACGACGCTGGCGCTGATCAGCCCGCTCAAAGGAGTCTTCAACGTCACCCCCAAGAGTCGCAAGAAAGACGTCAAGCGCTATGACTGGGCGATGGCCTCGCCGTTTCTGGCGATCGCGGGCCTGAACGTGGTCGGCATCGGCCTGGGAGCGCAGCGGCTGCTCTCAGGCGAAGGGGAGGTCGGCACGCTGGCCGTGAACATCGCCTGGGCATGTTATTCAGCCATGATTCTGGGGGTGGCGCTGGCGGCGGCCGAGGAATCGGGCGAGTCGCGAGTCGACACGCGTGTGCCGATGAGCGCCCCGATGTCGGCGACGCTCGCCGACGGCCGGCGCATCAGCGGCGTCACCCAGGACATCTCCTATACGGGCGTGCGGATGGAAAGCCCCGACGCCGCCAAGCTCGCCCGCGGCGATCAAACGACGGTCCTGTTCGACGTTTTCGGGGCGGAATCGCGCATCACCGGCCGAGTCGTGCGCGTGGACAAGTGGATCGCACAGGTTCGCTTCGCCAACCTGACACTGGCGCAGGAGGAGGCGTTGACGCGGCTGATCTTCAGCCGGGCTGACGCCTGGGCGGACTGGAACGACTCATTTCCCGAGCGCTACAGCCCGCTGGCGAGCATGCTGCGGCTGGCGGGGTTGTCTGTGAGCGGCTATGTGCGGGTGCTCAAAGCAATCTTCCGCGGGGCCGCGCCGGCGTCGACCGAACCGGTTGAAGAAGTATCGCGAGCAGGCGGTCAACCGGCGCTGCCGGTGATTGCGCTGCTGGCGGCGGCCTCGCTGGTCGCGCCGCTGCAGGCGCAGCCGGTCGAGCAGCTCGCCGCGGAGGCGCCCGGCCAGGCGTCGTTTAGCGAGAGGCTGCGGCTCAGCGAGATCGGCCTCAAGCAGCCCATCGTGCTGCAAGGCCCGGAGGCGGCGTTCCGCCTCCGCTTCTGGTCGCCGTTGACGAAGGTGGTCGAGCAGGCCTCGCTCGAGCTGTCCTACCAGGCGACGGCGGCGACGCAGGCCTCCGCGGCCGAGCTGGCGGTTTCATTGAACGGCGAACGCGTTGGGGCGATCGCACTCGACTCGTCGGCCGACGCGGGCGTCGGGCGCCGGGTCGTCGAGCTGCCGGCGGACCTGTTCGTCGGCGACAACGAACTCTCCTTCGCGATCGAGATGGCTTGCGAGCCGGACTGTCGTCAAGGCGAGGGCGCCATGCCGGGAGTGCGCATAGAACGCGGCTCGGAGCTGTTGTTGCGCGGCGAGCGGCTGCCGGTGGCGCGCGAGCTGCGGCTGCTGCCGCTGCCGTTTCTGGACTTGTCGCTGCAACGCGCCTCCGAAGTCGGGGTGGTGACCGAAGCCGCCGCCGACGCGCCGGCCCTGGAGGCGGCGGGGATCGCCGCTTCGTGGCTGGGAGCGCTGGCCGAACACCGCGGGGTGCGCTTCTCCGCCGCCGTCGACGAGTTCCTCCCGGGACACGCGATCGTCGTCGCCCGCACCGACTCGGAGTTGGCGCGGCGGTTAGGACTCGAAGGCCATTCCCAACCCACGCTGGCGCTGCGCGACAATCCCATCGATCCCTACGGAACCGTGCTGGCGCTGGTCGGCGCCGACGGCGCCGCCTTGCGGCGGGCGGCGCAGGCGCTGGCGCAGGGGCAGTACCCGGGCCAGAGCGGCACAGCCGAGATCAGCGAGCCGCCGCCGTCCGCCGCTCGGCCTCAACCGCGCTGGATCGACCCGGCGCAGCCGATCCCGTTCACGGCCATTGCGCCGGAAGGCGAGCTGCGGATTTTTGCCAACAGCTCACTGGAGCTGTACATCCGCACCCCGCCGGACGTGGACTTCGGCTCGACGCGGCGGCTGCCTCTGCGGCTGCAGTACGTGGTGCGCGACCTACCGCCCGGCGCCACGGCCAAGCTGACGCTGTTGATGAACGGCGTCTATGTCGGCCGCCGCGAGATCCACGGCGACGACGAGTCGGTGCAGGAGGAGCTATTCCCGGTGCCGGTCGAGGCGCTTTATCCGAACTCGACTCTCCAGGTCATCTTCGATGCCGCCACGCCCCAGGGAAGCGGCTACGCCGCGCTCGAGATTTTGGGCGAATCCGAGCTCGACCTCAGCGCGGCGCGGCGGTTTGCGGCGCTGCCGCGACTGGACCTGTTCGCCCAGGCGGGCTTTCCGTTCACCCGTCGCGCGGACTTGTCCGAGACCGTCGTCGTGCTGCCCGAACGGCCCGGCGCGGCGGCGCTGTCGATGTACTACAACCTGCTGGGCGCGTTCGGCTCGGTCACCGGCGCGAGCGCGCTCGGTCATCAGGCGCTGCTCGGCGCGGCGAGCGCTCCTCCGGCGGGCGCGGACGTGTTGGCGATCGCCGAGCCGGGCGACGCCGTCTTTGCACGCTGGGCGGATCTTCTGACGGCGACGTTCGAGCAGCCGCAGCTGGGTCTGCGCGCCGATCCCGGGCGTGGCGCCTGGTTGCGGCGGCTGTCTTGGGGCAGTTTCAGCCGGCAGCGCCAGGCGATGGCCAAGGCGTTGCGCGCCGCAAGGCCCGAGGCGGCGGCGGAGAGCATTCGGCTCCCCGGACAGAGCCGCTCGCTGGTCGCGGTCGCCGTCGATACGCCCGCGGCGGCGACGGCTTTCGTCGACGCGATGCAGGATCCGGCCGGCGGCGGCGAGATCTACGGCTCTTTCAGCTTCCTCGCCCGGGGACGGGCGCACTCGTTTCCCATTTCTCCGACCACGTTCTACGTCGGCGAGCCGACTCTGTGGGCCGGGCTCGACTTCTGGTTGCGGCGGTTTCTGTGGGCCGTGCCGTTGCTGGCGCTGCTGTTAGCGTTCGTCCTGGCTTGGATCGTCGGGCCGCGGCTGGAGCGTCGCGCGGCGCTGCGGCTGGGGGGCGCGCACTGAGACCCGGGCCTCCCCCGGTCTCATGCCGGGCCGCCTTCGCGCCGATCGTTTCTATGTCCCAGCGCCGCGCCCCCGGGCACGACTCGTGGAGATTCCGCTATGCCTCGACGAACTCTTGATTTCTCTGTAAGCCCGGCTCTGGCGCTGATCGTCCTCCTGGCGGCGGCGCCGGTCGCCTGGGCCCAGGACTCCTCGGCGGCGGCCAACCTGCTGCGGCAGGCGGCCTCGCTCGAGTCCCGCGGTCGCTATGATCTGGCCGTCCAGACCTGGCAGCGGGCCCTGCTGGCGGACCCCGATCAGTCCGACGCCCTGCTCGGGCTGGCGCGCCACGCCAAGCGTCGCGGAGACTTGGCCGAGACGAACCGGCTGATCGCCCGGATTCGGGCAGTCGCGCCGGGGCGGCCCGAGTTGGGCGAGATCGAGTCGATGCGCTCACTCGCCGGCCAGCAGGAACGGATCGAAGAAGCGTTGCGGCTGGCCGCGGCGCAGCGCTACGCCGACGCCATGGAGATCTACCGCGCCGTCGTTGGCCCGGAGGCGCCTCCGGGCGGGCTGGCGTCGAGCTACTACGAGACAGAGGCGGCGACGCCGGGAGGCTGGCCGCGGGCCGTGCGCGGATTGCGGGGTCTGGTCGAGCGTTTTCCCGACGCGGCGCCCTACAAGCTTTCGCTGGGTCGCCTGCTGACTTACCGGCCCGAAACCCGCATGGAGGGTGTGGCGCTGCTCGAGAGCGTCGCCGCCGACCCGGAATCGGGCGCGGCCGCCCGCAGCGCTTGGCGCCAGGCGCTGCTATGGCAAGGGCCCGGCGCCGGCTCCATCCCTTCCCTGGAAGCCTACCTCGCAGGAGGCGGCGATGCGGAACTCGCAGCCCTGCTGGCCGCTTCGCGCAGCAGCCGCCCGGCGCCGGCCGACCCCGGCGGCAGAGCCGTCGAGCAAGGCTACGAAGCGCTCGATGAAGGCCTCCTCAGCGAAGCGGAAACGCACTTTCAGCAGGCGCTGCGCGCGGCCCCGAACAGCGCCGCGGCGGCCTCGGGCCTGGGCTTTTTGCGCATGAAGCAGCAGCGCTTCGGCGACGCGGCCGGCTATTTCGAGCGCGCTCTCGGACTGTCGCCGACCGATCAGGTGGTGCAAGAAGCGCTCGACGAGGCGCGCTACTTGTCTTCGCTGACCGCTGGAAGCCGGGCGCTGGAGCAGAACCGGCTCGATGAGGCCGCAACCGCCTACCAGCAAGCTCTGGCGCTACGCCCTGACAGCATCGACGCCGTCGCCGCTCTGGCGGGGACGCGCATGCGCCAGGGCCGCGCGGCCGAAGCCGCGCCGCTGTTCGAGCGCGTCGTCGCAGCCAGGCCCGACGATGTCACGGCTTGGAAAGCGCTGCTGCGGACGATCCATGACTCCGACGGAGCCGCAGCGGCGCTCGAGCGCTCCAAAACCATCCCCGAGGCGATCGCCCTCGAGCTCGAGCGCGATGTCGAGCACTTGATCTTGATGGCCTCGATCTATTCCGAGACGGGCCGCCGGGCGCAGTTCGACCTGGCTTTTCAGAAGGTGTTGCGCAACACCCCGAACGACCCCGACGAGATGGCGCCGGTGCGCCTGCAGTTCGCCGGGCTGCTCAACCGGATGGGGCGCAGTCTGGAGGCCTCGGCCGAGTACGAACGGACGCTCGAAGCCGACCCGGAGAATCTCGACGCCTGGGAAGGGCTGATCGCCGCGCTGATGCAGGACAGCAATGGCCGTGCGATGGCGGCGCTGGCGCGCATGCCGCGCGATATCTACGAGCAGGCGCTCGAGCGTCCGGCTTTCGTATTCAACATCGGATTGATCCACCGCGAAGCCGGCCGCCTGCCCGAGGCGCAGACCTTCCTCCGCACTGCGCTCGGCATGGGTGAGAAGCTCTCCCGCGACCAGCGCATCGCCACGCAACTGCAGCTGGCCTACATCGACATCGCCCGCGAGAGCTGGGCCGAGGCCGAAAAGACGCTACGGCGGCTGTGCGCCGAGTATCCCAACGAACCCGAGGTCTGGAAGGGCCTGCTCACAGCGTTGCACGAACAGGGACGTTTCGAAGAGGCGCGCCTGGAGTCCGAACGCATTCCGGCGACCGTCATCACCCGGCTCTACACCGATCCCGACTATGTGGCCTTGATGGCCTCGGTACACAACGCCGAAGGCGACTACGCCGAGGGGCTGCGGCTGGTGCGCGACGCCATCAGCGTCTATCAGGCCGAGCGCAAGCCGACGCCGGCAAATCTCGAAATTCAGCTCGGTTGGCTGCTTCTCAACTCCGGCCGCGATCCGCATGAGCAGTACCGCACGATGCAGCGGGCGTCCGCGCGTGACGACCTCAGCGACGAGCAGCGCGCCCGTCTCGACGAGCTGTGGACGGTGTGGAGCCTGCGCGAGGCGAGCGCTGCGGCCAAGGACCGGGATTTCGAGCGCGCCACCTCGATTCTGGCGGCGGCGCTGCGGCTCTACCCCGACGACACGCGGCTGTATGCGGCGCTGGCCGGGGCGTTCCTCGACGCCGGCGACCACGCCCAGGCGCTGTTCGTCTACCAGAATTGGGGTCTGCGCAACGGCGCTCCCGAAGACTTCTCCGGAGCGATCGGCGCGGCGATGGCGATGAAGCAGAACCGGCTGGTCTCGCGCTGGCTGCGGCAGGGCCTGGAGCAATGGCCGCGGGACATGAAGCTGCTGACGCTGGCCGGCGGCGAGGCGGCCTCGCGGGGCGACTACGACCGGGCCGAACAATACTGGCGCCTGGCCCTCGAAGCCGCGCCCGCCGAAAGCGGCGCCGGCGCGGACGCCTTGGACGAACCAGCCGAGACCAGCGAGCTCGGCCGGCTGCTCGTCGCCGGCGTGATCGACCCGAGCCTGGATGAGCCCTACGTGCCGCTGCCTCCGCGCGGCCGGGGCTTAGCGGAGATCTCGCGCTACGCCGCCGCCCGCGCCTCGGTATCGAGCTCGCTCTCCGAGGCTCTCGACCCGCGGCAGCGGCGCAGCGAGCCAAGGCGGCGGCTCGAACCGCCCGCGGAGTCGCGGCGCACCGCGCCGGTTCAGCTCGGCGGACCAGCCGGGCCCGGCTGGACGCCTCCGGCTGAGGTCGCGGCGCTGGCCTTCGAGCCCCGGGCGGCGGCGATCCGGCGGCCGGAGCGATCCCAGCGCGAGGAACTCGAAGACCGGCTGGCCGCGCTCGAAGCCCGCAACAGCCCGTTTGCAGGCGTCCAACCGATATTGCGGGGACGCAGCGGACGCGAGGGTTTCGAGACGCTGTCCGAACAGCAGCTGAGTTTCGATTCCGCCTTGGCCGTCGGCAACAAGCTGCGGCTGGCGCTGGCGGTGCGGCCCACGCATCTCGACGCCGGCAGCCCGGACGGCAACAGCGAACTGCGGCTCGGTCTGGCGCCGAGCGCTTCAACGATCGGGGCGGGAACGGCAAGCGGCATCGGCGCGGAAGCGCAGTTATCCAGCGAGAACTTCGGCCTGCGGGTCGGCTCGACGCCGGACGGCTTTTTGGTACGCAATCTGACGCTGGGCCTGCGCGTCCGCCCGGCCCACGGCCCGTTCACGCTGGTTTTTGACCGCGATGTCGTCAAGGACACGCTGCTCTCCTACGCCGGCGTGCGCGACCCGATCAGCGGTCAGGTTTTCGGCGGCGTCATGGCGAACGCACTGTCGCTCGAGGGCGACTGGGGCGGCGCGAGCTCGGGAGTATTTTTGCGCGGCGGCTACCAGCACCTCAGCGGCGAGAGCGTCGAGACCAACCGCCGCATCGACGGCGGCGGCGGGGCCTGGTGGCGCGTGCTCGAGACGCCCGACGGCGCACTGACCATAGGCGCGAACCTGTTCGCGATGAAGTACGACAAGAACCTGCGCTACTTCACCCTCGGCCACGGCGGCTACTTCAGCCCGCAGCGCTACATCCTGTTCAACATGCCGGCGAGTTGGCGAGGGACCTACCAGCAGCGTTTCGAGTACGCGATCGGCGGCAGCCTCGGCATCCAGCACATCGCCGAAGACGATGCGCCGTACTTCCCGCGCGACGCTGCGCTGCAAGGCGCCCGAGGCCCTTTCTACCTGGGACTGGAGCAGACCGGCGAGCACTTCACGCTCGAGCTCGAGGGCGCTTACCGCGTGGCGCCGCGCTGGAGCCTGGGCGGGTTCGCAGCGGTCAACAACACGCGCAACTTCACCGACCAGCGCGCCGGCATCTTCATGCGCTACATGTTCCAGCCGCAGCCGCTGACGCCGGAGATGGCGCCGCCGGCGCTGCCGGACTGGCGCGGCAGCCGCCGGATCGGGCTGCCCTAGCCGCAGGCGTGGAGGATTCCGAGCGATGCCCGCTGCGAGCAGTTTTCTACGATCGACGGCGGCCGCCGCCCTGCTTCTCGTCGCTCTGTCGGCGGCGCCGGCGGCGGCTGCGGTCGAGTGCCGGGCGTCGGCCGAGCCGCGCAACCTGCGCGAGCGCGGCGCCGCGGAGCTGCTGGGAGACCTGCGGCTGGAATGCACGGGCGGACGCGCCCCCGCGCCGGGCGAGCAGCCGGCGAAGTATCAGATCGTGATCTCCGCCGACGCCCCGCTGACGATGCGCACGACGATTGAGGACGAGTTGGGCGCCATCGCCTGGACCGAGGCGCTGCTGCTAACCGGCGAGCCCGCGCCGCGCCAACAGCAACCGTGCGTTCCCGACGCAGAGGAGATCGAGCAGCGTCCCGGGTCGCTCGACTGCGGCGCGGCGGCAGGCGACGCCAATGTGTTCCAGGCGTTGCGGTTGCAAGACAACGCCGTGGTCTTCCGCGATGCGCCGATCGAGCCCGCAGCGCCGGGCGGGGCGAGCATCCTGCGCATCGTCAATCTGCGCGCAGACGTGCGGGAACTCGAGGCCGCGACCGAGACCGAGCCGGCGGGCGATGTCTACCTCACCGTGCGGATCTTCGGCCCGAGCGGAAAGACCGTTCCGGTCGAGTTGGCCGACCAACTCGCCGGCCGGGTGACGCCGTCGGTTGCGGTCGAAGTCCGCACCGCCGACAATCGCCCGGCGCTCGCCGACGAGCCAGCCCTGCTGACCACGCCGAGCCTGACGCCCGAACGCCGCCCCGAAGACGGCCCCAGCTTTCTGATCCAGTTCCGCGAGCTCGCCCCGGACGCGTTCCGCCGCCGCAATGCGGGCTCGAGCGGGGCCGATCCGGCGTTTCTGGTCGACCAGGCCCAGCCGGGGGCGACCCCGTCCGCCGAATCGGGGTTCTTCAACGGCTCGTTTCCCAGCCGCCGCGGACTGAACCGGGCCGGACTGGCCGACGCCGGCCTCCGCCTGCGAGCGGTCTTCGAAAACGTGCCCGACGGCGTTCAGCTTTGGTTCTCTTACCGCGATGTCGCGGCGGGGACGACGGGCTACGACGAAGATGCGCCGCGGGCGCGGTTGACCGCCGGGTCCGGCGGGGCGTTTCGGCCGCTCGTGCCGCAGAACGACCAGGAGGGCGAGTTCGTCGAGTTTACGCCGGCGAACGGGCGCGTCGAAGTTTTTTGGGAGGTCACGGCCGCCGACCCGCAGGCGGTCGAGGCCCTGTCATTCGCTGTCGGGCTGACGAGTCGGAACGGCGATGCGGCGTTGGGCGAGGCGACCCTGCTGGGCGAGCCGGCGCCGGGATCCGCACTGGAGCCCGCGATGATCCCGGCGTTCGGTCCCATGCCGGCGGACTTGGAGCCGCTGCCTGCCTTCGCGCTGGTCCCCACCCTGCCGCTGGCCGAGTTGGCGGGCGTCTCGGCGGCTTCGTACGCGGTGGGGCCGGTGGCGCCGGGAGCGATCGTCGCCGCCTACTCGCCCGCCTTCGCCGCCGAGCCGGACGACTTCCGCGTGGACTTGATCGACAGCTCCGGGGCGCTGCGGCCGGGGACTGTTCTTGCGGTCGGCCCGGGACAGGCGAATTTTCGCCTCGATCCCAAGACGGCTCTGGGGACGGCGGTGGCGACGGCCTACGCTGGCGGCCGCCCCCTCGCGCAGGGCTCGCTGGAGATCGTCGCCGCCTCGCCGGGTCTTTTTGCGGCCAACGGAGACGGCCGCGGCCCCGCCGCGGGCCAGTGGCTGCGGATGACGCCGGACGGCGAGACCATGGGGCCACTGGCTGTGTGGGACGACGCGGCGGCAGCGTGGATCCCGGCCCCAACGCCGGTTGAGGGCGGCGTTTACCTCGTGCTCTACGGCTCGGGATTCAGCCGCGCCGAGGCGGCTTCGGTCCGACTGCTGGTCGACAGCCTCCCGGTTCCGGTGACCTTCGCCGGCGAACAAGGCGAGTTTCCAGGACTCGATCAGATCAACGCCGGGCCGTTGCCGGCCGAGCTAGCCGGGCGCGGTCTGGTCGACGTCGAGGTGCGGATCGGCTCGCTTCAGTCCAACCGCCTCCAGCTATGGCTGCCATGACAAACCGACGAGCGCTGGGGGCTGTGGCGATGATGATTTGGGCTGCGGCCTCGGCCTGGGCGGAAACCCCGCTGCGAGGCGTGAACATCGCCGGTCTCGAATTCACCGAGGACGCCTTGCCGGGCGTGCACGGCATCCACTACACCGCCAACAGCGAGGCGACGTTCGCCTATTTCGCCGCCAAGGGGCTGCCGCTGTTCCGCGTTCCCATCCGGTGGGAACGTATCCAGCCGGAACTATTCGGAGAACTCGACGCCGACTACCTGGCGCTGGTCGAGCGGAATATCGCGTGGGCCAAGGCGCACGGCGGCCGTGTGGCGCTGGACCTGCACAACTATGGCCGCTACCGGCCCGATGAGGCCGGCGTACGCCGCGAGTACATCCTCGACAACCGCTATGACGACGAGATCAAGGTCCCCGGCGAGGCTCTGGCGGATCTGTGGACGCGGCTTTCGGCGCGCTTTCGCGACGAACCGGCGGTATACGGCTACGGCCTGATGAACGAGCCCCACGACATGGCGGCGGCCGACTGGAAAGCGATCTCGCAGCGAACGCTGGCCGCAATCCGGGCCGCCGGCGACAAGAAGACGATTTTCGTGGCGGGAGACTCGTGGTCATCGGCCGAGCGCTGGGTGCAAACGCACGGCGAGCGCGGCTGGATTACGGATCCGGCTGAAAACTTCGTCTACGAGGCGCACCTGTACTTCGACCAGGACGCGAGCGGCCGCTACGCCCTCAGCTACGACCAGGAGCTGGCGGCCAACCCCAACCTGGCGCAAATCGGCCGCACCCGATTGGAGCCGTTCCGCGCCTGGTGCCGCGCGAACTCCGTGCGCTGCTTCGTCGGCGAGTACGGCGTCCCGGCGTCGGACGCGCGCTGGCTGGCGGCGCTCGAGGAGCTGCTGCGCGCGATGGACGAAGCCGCCATGGGCGGGACTTACTGGGCCGCCGGCGACTGGTGGCACGACTATGCGCTCTCGGTCCAACCGCGCGGAGAGCAGGCCCGGCCGCAGCTTGCGGTGTTGCAGCGGCACGCCGGGCCGCGCTTTGCGACGACAGTATCGGCCGCGGGCTTTCAAGCCGGCCCGCAGGCGCGCGGCTCTCTCGTGAGCGTTTACGGCGACGGGCTGGCGGATGCAACCGCCGCCGCGGAGTCGACGCCGCTCCCGGTCGAGTTGGCCGGCGTCCGGGTGGAGCTCGAATCCGCAACGGGGGAGGTCCGGCCGGCGCCGCTGGTCTTCGTCTCTCCGGCTCAGATCAACTGCCTGCTGCCCGACGACATCGCGGAGGGCTGGACGGAGCTGCGGGTCCGCCGGGACGGCGAGATCGTCGCAGTGGATCGCCTGCGCATCGCCGCGGCGGCGCCGGCGCTGTTCGCGGCCAACGGCGCGGGCTTCGGCCCGCCGGCCGGCCAGATGCTTCGGATCGCCGCCGACGGGACGCGCGCGGTCGAGCTATTGGCCGTCTTCGATGGCCAGGAAGGGGCTTTCGCCCCCCGCCCCATCGTACGCCCCGCGCCGGAAGAGCGGATCTTCCTGATCCTTTACGGAACCGGCTTCCGCCATGCCGCCCCTGGCGGCGGCGTCGAGTTCAACGGCGTCAGCGGCTCGCAGCCCGGCTACCTTGGAGCGCAGCCGGATTTTCCGGGGCTCGATCAGGCCAACGTCGAACTCCCAGGCGAGTTCGGCGACGGCGGCGAGGTGCGCGTGGCGCTGCAGGCGAACGGCGCACGGTCGAACGAACTGGTGATCCGGCTGGAGTAGGAAGCGCAAAGAAAAAGGCCGGCTGCAAGAACCGGCCTTCCCCAGAAAACTGCCGTCAGGCTCAGACCTGATCCGGCACAACAAACGGCGGGCGGTAGTCGCGGCTGACCATCGTGTTTGCCTCGTCGTTGCCGATGAAGCGCTCGGTGGACGGGTTGAACAGCACCTTGTCGCCGACGCGGTAGCTGATGTTGGCCATGTGGCACAGCGCCGCGGAGACGTGGCCGACCTCGATATCGCAATTCAGATCAGTGTGCTTGCGGCTCTTGACGGCCTTGAGGAAGTTGTCGGCGTGCAAGTAGGTCTCGTCGCCTTCTCCCTGAAACAACTCGCTGGGGGTGCGCTTCTCACCCATGAAGATGCGGTAGCCGCGGCCATGCATCGTCATGTAGCCCTCGCTGCCCAGGAAGAGGACGCCGACGGTGTTGGAGCCGCCGCCGGAATCCTCCAGAATGCCGCTCTCGCCGCCGGTGTGGATGCCGCGAACCTCGAACTGCAACATCTTTTCCGGGTACCGGAAGACCGCAAACTGCGTATTCGGCGTCTGCTGGTCGTCGTCGTAGATGAACTTGCCGCCCTCGGAGAAAGCGTTGTCGGGAAGCTCATCCAGCCCCAAGCCCCAGCGCGCCACGTCCATCTGGTGGACGCCCTGGTTGCCGATATCGCCGTTGCCGAAATCCCAGTACCAGTGCCAGTTGTAGTGGAAGCGATTTTGCTGCCAGGCGCGCGGCCAGGTCGGTCCGAGCCACAGGTTGTAGTCCACGCCCGGGGGCACCTGGGACGGCTCCATCGAGCCGATCGTCTTGCGGCGCTTGAAGCACAGCCCCTTGGCCATGTAGACCTCGCCGATCACGCCATCCTTGAGCTTCTGGATGCCTTCGATCTTGTGCGGCGTGGAGCGGCTCTGCTGGCCGACCTGCACGATGCGCTGGTACTTGCGCGCCGCCTCGACCATCTTGCGGCCTTCGAAGATGTTGTGGCTGGCCGGTTTTTCGACATAGACGTCTTTCCCGGCTTGGCAGGCCCAGATGGTGGAAAGCGCGTGCCAGAAGTTCGGCGTGGCGATGGAGACGACGTCGATGTCTTTCGACTCGAACGACTCGCGCATGTCGCGCATCTCTTTCGGCTTCATGCCGTCCTGGCGCTCGGCGGTGTAGGCCACGGCCTTTTCGGCGTTGGCCTGGTCGATGTCGACCACGTGGCGGACTTCCGAGCCCGGATTCTTGGCAAAGGCGGCGATATGGCTCTTGCCGCGGCCGCCGACGCCGACGACGGTAACGCCGACGCGGTCGTTGGCGCCCATCACGCGTGAATATTGGGCGGCCGTCAGGGCGGCGAGCCCTGTTCCGGCGGATTTGAGAATTTGGCGACGTTCGATCGGCATAGCAGTTGGACCTCTTGTGCGTTGGGTATTGTCGCAGATGCAGCGTCGAAGGGGAAACCGTTCACCCCTCGGCGACGCCTCAGAGGTTCCGATTCATCGCCAACTGGATGAGCCGCGCCGTCGCCCGGGGGCGCCGGCGTCACGTTTTATCGAAATTCATAAACACCTTGTAATGTTTCACTTAGAGTGTGCGTCCGAGCGAAGGACCTGGGCGGCGCGCCTAGAATAAAAACGAGGAACGCGGCGCTCAGATCGCGTTCCGACATCCCCTTCCAGCGCCATACAGAGTCCGCCCCGCGCCGCCGATAGCCCAGTAGCGCGGACGGCGGAGTTTTCCTTGCGCGCGGACAAGGGGGACATAGGTGACGGCATTGGGACAACGGGCGACGCGACCAAAAAAACTAGACCCCTCGCAGACCGGACGGGACGCATTGGCGCTCGATCGAGATCTCCGGCGCATGATCGTAGGCCAGAACGAAGCGATCGAGAGGATCATCGGCGTCTATCAGACCTATCTGGCCGGCTTGAATCCTCCCGGACGTCCGGTCGGCAACTTCCTGTTCCTGGGCCCTACCGGCACCGGCAAGACCCGCATCGTCGAGGCGGCGTCGGAATCGCTGCTCGGCGACGGGCGAGCGGTCATCAAGATCGACTGCGCCGAGTTCCAGCACAGCCACGAGATCGCAAAGCTGATCGGCTCGCCGCCCGGCTATTTGGGACACCGCGAGACTCACCCTTTGTTGAGCCAGGAGACGCTCAACCAGTACCACAGCGAGAAGGTGAAGCTGTCGTTCGTGCTCTTCGATGAGATCGAAAAGGCCAGCGACTCACTGTGGAATCTGCTGCTGGGGATTCTCGACAAGGCCAGCCTGACGCTGGGCGACAACCGTCGCGTCGACTTCTCGAGCTCGTTGATCTTCATGACCAGCAACCTCGGGGCAACGGAGATGGACGCCCTGATGCGGCCCGGCATGGGCTTCCATTCGAACGCCTCGCCCGCAATCCAGGACCCGGCCGGTCTCATCAAGCGCATCCAGAGCGCCGGAGTGAGCGCGGCTCGGCGCAAGTTCACCCCCGAGTTCATCAACCGGCTCGACAAGATCGTCGTCTTCAATCCGCTCGATGAGGCGCAGCTGCGGGAGATCCTGAAGATCGAGCTGCTGCGGGTGCAGGAGCGCGTCTTTGCGGGCGTACCCTTCCTCTTCCAGCTCACCGACGCGGCCAAGGAGCGGTTGCTGTCCGAAGGCACCGACGCCAAGTACGGCGCGCGCCATCTGAAGCGCGCCATCGAGCGGATTCTGGTGCACCCGCTGGCGAACCTGATCGCCACCCAGCAGGTGCGGGCCGGCGATCTGGTCTCCGTCGACGCCGGCGATGGCGACGACCTGGAGTTTGAGCGGATCGAAGAAGGGCTGCCCGTCTATACGATCTTCAGGAAGAACAGCGACGCTCACCGCGCCACCCAGGGCGCCGACTCCCTGCGCCGTTCGCTGGATAATCTCTCCGAGCACACGCTCGTCGGGTAGCCGTCGCCCTACGGCATCGGCAAGGCGGCCAAGGCCTCCGCGGAGGCCTTGCGCATCGCCACCTGATAGCGGCGATGCACCACCTCGAGCTGCTCGCCAAAGGCTCGCGTGAAGAAGTCGATCGCCATCTTGGGGCGTTCGGCCAGATCCGAGTCCGGCTTCCAACCGTAGTCGTCGGCGATGAGCAGCCCGCCCGGCTTGAGCAGTCTCCAAGCCAGCACCAGGTCCTCCAGCACGCCGGCGGCCCGGTGGTTGCCGTCGATGTAGATCAAGTCGAACGGCTCATCCACGGGCAGCTTGCGCAACTCCACCTCGGAATAGCCCTGAATCGGCCTCACGCGACTTTCGACTCCGGCGGTTCGGATGTTGGCGCGGAAGCAGTCGAGCACATCGCCTTCTTTCTCGATGAATCCCGGCCAGTGGTAGAAAGGGTCGATGGAAACCGCCGTCGCCGAGGGGTCGGTCAGGATGTTCTCGAACATCCACACCATCGAGCGCCCTTCCGAGCTGCCGACTTCGAGGTAGCGCAAGCCCGGCCGGCCGCGCCACGGCCGCATCAGCTCGCTCCAGACCCGGGCGTTGTGGGAGAACCAGTCTTTTCCCTGCGTGAAGTCGTATTGACCGCGAAAGACGTTGCCCGGCTCCCATTCCGGCTCGATGTCGCCGACGGGCAAGCAGTCGATTTCGTAGACGTGCTTGCGCTCGGGCTGGTCGGCCACAGACTTCCTCCGGCCCTGCTTCTCGCGGCCGCCCCAGGCCAGGCGATCACGACGGCGCCATACGAAGACTGCAAACAATGCAGCAAAGACGCCGCCGGCAACCCAGCCCAGATAGTTGGAATAGCCCTCCCAGAGTCGCTCGATCGAGCTGCCGAAAAGATAAGCGCCGGCGCCCACGGCGGCAACCCACGTCAGGGCGCCGGCGAGGTTCCAGAAGGTGAAGGTGGGCTGCTGCATCCCCGAAGCGCCGCACAGCGCCGGGATCGTGAGCCGGAAGCCCCACAGGAAGCGCGAGGCAAACACCAGCAGGCGCGCCCGGTTCGCCACCCATCCCTGTACACGTTGCAATTTGGGGCTCTCGCCGGCCCTGCTCGAGACCCAGCCGGCGCCTTGCCGGCGTCCGAGCCGAAACGACAGTTCACTGGCCAAGGCGCTGCCGGCGATCGCGATGAAAAAGGTCGCAACTGCGTCGAGCTTGCCCTGCTGAGCAAGAATCGCGGCCGTCCCCAAAACGGCGTCGCCCTCCAGACCGCTGCCTAGAAACAAGACGACGTAGCCGTAGCGCTGGAGGGCCTCCTCGAACATAGGAGACCCGCTAAGCGGGCTCGTCGCGGTCGCGCGCGGCCCGCTTGGCGCGGCGGAACGAGCTCCACCCAAACCATCCGAACATCAGCACGAACACCAGCGCGAGCAGGAACTTCGGCAGCGCCTCGGGGTCTTTGTCGAGGCGCTGAAAGCTCTGCACCACGCCGTTGGCGCTCATGGCAAAAAACAGCGCGAGAGCAAAAAAGACGAAGCCGATCACCTCGAGCCACAGCTGCCGCAGGATCGAAATCAGGCGCGGAACGAAGTCCGACATCTCCTGCCAACCGGCGGTCAGCGCTCGCAAAACGCGGTTGATCACAATCGAATCCTAGCAGGATCGCGGGTCGCGGGCGTCGCGGTTCGGCCATGGGCGGCGCAGGCCGACAATCGCGATCAGGCCATGCGCAAAGCCGAGCCCTCACCAGCCCATCCGGGCCGCCCGCGATTCTTCATACAATGCGAGGGGATTGAGGCGCGTTTTTGTCAGCTCGATCGAAGACGGCGTCGCGGTGATCCGCGGCGACCGGGCGAGGCATTTGGCGCGCGTGGTCCGCATCCGCCCCGGCGAGGAGCTGGAAGTCTCCGACGGCCGGCGCATCTTTGCGGCCGAGGTCGAGTCGGCCAGTGCGGCTGAAGTCGTCGTCCGGCTGCAGCAGGAGTTGGAACCGCCCGCGCCATCGCCTGCAGTGGAGTTGCTGGCTTCGATCACAAAATTCCCACGCTGGGAGATGGGCCTGGAGAAGGCCGTCGAAGCCGGGGCCTCCGCCATTGTTCCCGTCGTCGCCGCCCGCACCGATGGAGGCCTGGCCAAGGCCGCCGCGAAGCGCCTGGAGCGCTGGCGTCTGATCGCCGAAGAGGCGGCGCAGCAGTCGCGCCAGCTCGCCGCTCCGCAAGTGCATGAAGCCCTCGCGTTCCCCGAAGCGCTCGAGCGGCCCGCCGCTCTGCGCGTCTTCCTCGATTTCGACGGAACCCCGCTGCCGGAACTGCTCAACGACCGCACCTTTGCGCCGGAGGAGAGTCTGGCTGTGCTGGTCGGCCCTGAAGGCGGCTGGTCCGACGACGAGCGCGCCGCGGCCGCCGCCGCCGGCTGGCGTTTCGCCCGCCTCGGCGACACAACCCTGCGAGCCGAAACCGCCGCGATCGTCGCCACGGCCTTTTTGCGGCAGCTGGCCCGCGTGGGAGAGGCCCGCTGATGGACTGGACAACCTGGCGCGACCGGGCTCAGCGCTTCGGGCCGTTCCTCCTGCTGGCCGGACTGGCGGCGCTCGGCTTCGCGGCCTGGAAGTTCAACTGGGTCGAGCATCTGAGCGACGTCGATGCGCTCGCACAGCAGCTGCGCCGCGACGGCGTGCGCGGCGCGCTGCTGTGCATCGGCGCGCAGTTCCTACAGGTCGCCATCTTTCTGATTCCGGGAGAGATCACGCAGGTTGCCTCGGGTTACGTCTTCGGCCTGTGGCTAGGCTTCGCTTATTCCGTGATCGGCATCATGCTCGGCTCGGCGTTCGCCTACGGGGTGGGAAGACTGATCGGACGGCCGACTTTCGAAAAGATCTTTGGCGCCGACGCACTCGAAAAGCTCGAGACCGCGGTGCGCTCCGAGCGCGGCATTTTGGGCATTTTCTTACTCTTCCTGGCTCCCGGAGCCCCGAAGGACGCCATGTCGTACGGGGCGGGCATCACGGGAGTGGGGTTTTGGCGCTTCATCCTCGTGTCGGGCCTGGGCCGGCTGCCGGCGTTGTTCTTCAGTACTCTCTTTGGAGCGCAGGCCTTCGAACGCGACTGGACCTCGCTGGCCTGGAGCGCGCTGGTCGCCGTGGTAGCAGGCGGCCTGTTCTGGATGTGGCGCAAGAGGCTCGTACCGGCATGATTCGACCCATGACGATCGACGACGTCCCCGCCGGGATGGCCCTCAAGCAGGCCGCCGGCTGGAACCAGACCGAAGCGGACTGGCGGCTGCTGCTGGCCGTTGCACCGGAGACCTGCTGGGTGGAAGAGATCGAGGGCCGGGTGGTCGGCTCCTCCACGGCGGTCTGCTATGGGCGGCAGCTGGGCTGGATCGGCATGGTGCTGGTGCTGCCCGAGTTTCGCCGCCGCGGCGTGGGCCGCCGGCTGCTGCTGCATGCGATCGAGTCCTGCGACGCGCTGGGCATGGAGCGCCTGGCCCTCGACGCCACCGAGATGGGCCGGCCGCTGTACCTCTCGCTCGGCTTCGTCGACGAGGAGCCGATCGAGCGCTGGGGACGCGAGCCGGAAGAAGCCGACAGCGCGGACGGCTGCGCAGCCTCACTGTCCGCCGCCTCGCTCGCGCTCGACCGGCAGGCGTTTGGGTTCGATCGCAGCGCATCGCTCGAGCGATTGGCCGCTTTGCCGGGCGCGGAGACGGTGGAGGACGACGGCGGATTCGCGATGACCCGGCCCGGCTCAAACGCCCGCTATCTGGGGCCTGTCGTGGCCCGAGACGCCGCCGCGGCTGAACGCCTGTGCCGGACTGCGATTGCCCGGCATCGCGGAGAGGCTCTGTTTTTCGATATCCTGCCAGAGCGCTCCGGTTTTTCCGAGCTTGCCCAAAAGTTGGGGTTTCGACCGCTGCGACGGCTGGTGCGGATGAGCCGTCCCGCCGGTCTGCCGTCTGCGGGCCGAGACTGGATCTGCTCCGCCGCCGGCTTCGAGCTCGGCTGAATCGCCCATCGCCATGCCGTATCAACGCCCCCGCCTCCCCTGGAAGATCCGAGACGGCGAGCTGCCCTTGGGCGCCCGCACCGTGGTCGTCGGCTGCCTGGATCTCTCCGAACAGGCGCAAACGAGCCGTCCGGATCCGGACGAGAGTCTGCGCCAGGCCGAACAGCTCATGGAGGCCGGAGCGGAGATCATTGACGTCACCGCAATGCCCGGACCGCCGGCCCGGCGCCGCGTCGCCGCGGATGACGAGCTGCGGCGGCTGGTCCCTTCCCTGCGCAAGCTGCGCGCGCATCTCGAAGCGCCGGTCTGCGTAACGACCTACAACTCCGAGACGGCCGCGCGTGCGCTCGAACTCGAGGTCAGCATCATCCACGACCCCACGGGGCTGGCGCTCGATCCGGCGCTGGGCCGCGTGATCAACACGACCGACGCCGGCGTGATTCTCGGGCACGCTCCGGGACCGCCGGAGACCTGGGGCCGGGCGCGTCCGGTGGCGCGCTTCATGGAAACCCTGGCGCACGAGATGGATACGGCTGTCGCACGTGCACGCCAAGCCGGCATCGACCGGCGCCGCGTGGTGATCGACCCGGGGCTGGGCCGCGGCAAGAGCCCCGCCCAAAGCTGGGAGATCCTCGAGCGTTTCCGCGAATTCCACAAGCTGGGGCAGCCCCTGCTGATCAGCCCCTCCCGCCAGCCGTTTCTCACCGACAGCGTCAAAGCCGCCGCCAAAGAGTGGGAGATGGCCGCAGCGGTAGCGGTGACCGCAGCCATTCACGGCGGGACCCATCTGATCCGGGTGCGCGAAGTGGAGGCGCTGGCCGCCGTCGCACGCGCGGCCGACCGTTGGCTGGCGGCGCTGGAGACCGAAGAATAGACGGCTGGTTTGGGTATACTTCGCGAGTGCGTTCGTTCCTGGTTCTTCTACTCGCCGCATTGCCTCTGATCGCGGCCGATCGCCCGAATATCGTCTTCATCTTCACCGACGACCAGGCCCCCTGGGCGCTGGGTCGGTCGGGGCATCCCTACGCCAGCACGCCCAACCTCGACAAGCTGTTTGCGCGCGGCGCCTACTTTCCCAACGCCTTCACCGTCACGCCGGTGTGCAGCCCTTCGCGCGCCAGTCTGATGACCAGCCGCTACGGCTCCGAGTTGGGCGTGACGGAGTGGATCCATCCGGTGCGCGAACCCGAAATCGGCCTCGATCCCGCCACCGTCACCTGGCCCGAAGTCTTACAACAAGCCGGATACACGACGGGACTGGTGGGCAAGTGGCACCTGGGCGTGCCGGACCGCTTTCACCCGACCAGGACCGGGTTCGACTACTTCATGGGCTTCCTCGCAGGCGGAACCACCCCGGCCAACCCGGTGCTCGAGAAAGACGGCAAGGAGCAGCGGTTCCAGGGGCTGACAACCGACATCCTCACCGACCACGCGCTCGAGTTTCTGCGGCGGAATCGCGAAGGCCCTTTCCTGCTGTGCCTGTTCCTGCGCGCGCCGCACGCCCGCTGGCTGCCGGTGGCCGATGAGGACTGGGAGCCGTTCGAGAGCCTCGTCCCCGAGCCGCCGCACCCGCAGTACCCGAATTTGGACACCGAGCGCGTGCAGCAGATGACCCGCGAGTACCTGGCCAGCGTCCGCGGCGTGGACCGCAACGTCGGGCGCGTGGTCGACAGGCTGGCGGCGCTGGACCTTACCGACGACACGATCATCCTCTTCTCGTCCGACCACGGCTACAACATGGGCCACAACGGCATCTGGCACAAGGGCAACGGCCACTGGGTGTTGACGAAGAATCCGCCGGCCACGGCCAACATCCCCGACGGCCAGCGCCCGAACATGTACGACAACTCGATCCGCGTGCCCACCGCCGTGGTCTGGCCCGGCGTGGTGGAGCCCGACACGGTCATCGAGCGCACCGTCAGCAATCTCGACTGGTATCCCACCATCGTCGAGATGGCCGGCGCTTCCCTGCCCGGCGGCGAGACGATCCGCGGCCGGAACATCACGCCTCTACTGCGCGGCGAGGACGCCACGGGCTGGGAGGACGACTTCTTCGCCGAGTACTCCACGCACCACCAGTCGCGCACCGAGATGCGCATGTGGCGGACAAAGAAGTGGAAGCTGGTGCGCGATTTTCTCGACCCGACGCGCGACGAACTCTACGACCTCGAGCACGACCCCGAAGAGACTCTGAACCGCATCGATTCACCCGCGGGCGAAGTGATGGCGGCGATCGAGGAACTGCACGCCAAGATCATCGCGCACATGCGCGCAACGAACGATCCGCTGTTGAAGACGATCGGCGAGTAGTTACGAGGCCTCGCCGCCCCCGGCCAAAGCCGCGGCGTAAGTCAGCAAATCCCCCTTCTGCTCGGCCAGTTCAGCCAGGCGATCGTGCCGGCCGGCCAGCTGGCAGATTTCCGCCGCACTCGGTACGTTCAGCCGCGCCGGATCCTGGTCGCTGAGCCGCTCCACCGCCACATCGATCGCCTCGTCATAGCGTTCGAGCTCCAGCAGCAGGCGCACCAGCGCCTGCCCGGTCGCATCGCCCCAGGGGTCCGGCTCCGGCGTCAGCTTGGCGCGAAAATGCTCCACCGCCTCGTCAACGTTCTCCCCCAGCATTGCGCGCTGCCAGACGGCGATGTCTTCGTAGACATTGTCGAACGGCGGATCGCCCTTGAACTGGTACATCTCGTTCAGACGCCGGCCGTACTCGGTCAACTCCAGGACCTTGCGCAACAGCTTCGGGTCGCGCCAATCCAGGCTCATCTGCACGACCGAGGAGACGTGCGAAGAGTCGAGATAGTAGTTGCCGCCTTCAAAGAGCCACTCGCGGCCCTCCATCAGCTCCAGCAGCGAGTGCTGCTCGCACGGCTTGCCCTCCACCTGCTCGACGGCGCGCCGGATGTTCGCCGTCAGCTCGCCATAGAGGTGATCGAGCAGCAGGGCCGCGCCGGCTTCCTTGCTGTCGGGGTCGGGGTAGTGGTGGAAGGTGGTGATGGCGCGGCAGGTTCCATGCCGTTCGAGAATCCACTCAAAGCCGCGCGCCGGGTGCACGCCCTGGGAGTAGGCGATGTCGATCAGCGCGTCGGCCTGCTCCTCGGACGGGTCGAGTTTCTCCAGCGCCTCGCGGATGGGCGCCGCCTCGCCCAGGGCGCGGAAATAAGGCCAGGCGCGCTCGATCTTGCCGTCGGCGAGGAAAAGCGCTCCGGTCTCGCGCGCGGCTTCGATCTGGGCCGCCTCGTAATGCTTGCGCTGCTCGTCGGAGAGGCCGTCGGGCGGGCCGTTGAGGATCAGCGGCAGCCCCAATTCCCGGCGTTTGCGCATCAGCCGCGCTTCGAAAAGACCGGGGTAATTCTTGGCGCTCTTGAGGGTCTCGAAGAGCTGCTCGAAGCCTGCCTCCGCGCCGCCTTCGCGCCATGTCTCGCGGAGAGATTCGAACGTTGGCTCACTCATGGGTCGGCCCGTATTGTATCGGAATTGGCGCGGGTTGCCCTTGGCCGGCGCCGGCTCGGCTAAGGGTAACGGCCAAGCCGTCGATAGTATTTGAACCTATTCCCCGAGGAACGGGAGCGCCACTGCCGAGTTGGGCCTCAAAGCGGGTCTATACTGTTTCTGGATCGAGAAAAGCTTATGACTGCAATACTTTGGGTTGTCCTGCCGATTTTCGTTTCCATCGGGTCCGCCCTGATCGCCGTCTTCATCATGCAGTACCGGATGGAGGCGCAGCTGGCCCGCGAGCGGCAGAGCCTGGCGGAGGCGCGCGCTTCGCTCGAAGCGCAGAAGGACACGCTCGAAGAGCTCGACCGTCTGCGCGTGGAAGCTTCCCGCCGCAAGTCGCTCGACGAGTTTCTGGGCGACATCCGCACCGAGACCCGCCGCTTCACCCGCGAGCAGAAGATGCTGTTTGCCAACCGCAAGTGCCTGGTGGTGCAGGAGCGGCTCTACTTCCGCAACCTGCCGCTATGCAACTGGGTGGAGCATGAAGTGACCATCGAAGAGGGCATGAACATCGAAGAGGTCGCCAAGACGATCTCGGTCTTCTCGCCCGACAAACTCGGGCTGCCGGCCGGCAACAGCGCCAAGTCGGCCGGGTCCAATGGCCACTCCATGCTCAGCGAGGCTTCGCAGGAGCAACTGGCCCAGTTGCTGCAAAACTAGCCTCCGCGCCGATCCTTTTCAGAAAGCCCCCGAGCCCCGGCCGGGGGCTTTGCTACTCTACCCTCTTCGATGACACCGGAGGAAAAACTAGCCGATTTGGCCCGTCGCGAGGCCGCAGCCGAAGTCGGAGGCGGCGAAGAGCGGCTCGAACGGCAGCGCGAGGCGGGCAAGATGACCGCCCGCGAGCGCGTGGAACTGCTGCTCGACGAAGGCAGCTTCGTCGAACTCGACAAGCTGGTCACCCACACCTGCCAGGACTTCGGCCTGGACAAGCAGCGCGTGCCCGGCGACGGCTTCATCACCGGCCACGGCCTGGTCGACGGCCGGCGGGTGTTCGTCTTCTCGCACGACTTCACCGTCTTCGGCGGCTCGCTGTCCTGGGCGAACGCGCAGAAGGTCTGCAAGGTGATGGACCTGGCAATGAAGACCGGCGCGCCGATCGTCGGCCTAAACGACTCCGGCGGCGCCCGCATCCAGGAAGGCGTCGCCTCGCTGGCCGGCTACGCCGACATCTTTCTGCGCAATACGCTCGCTTCGGGCGTCGTGCCGCAGATCTCGGCCATCATGGGCCCCTGCGCGGGCGGCGCGGTCTACTCGCCGGCGATCACTGACTTCGTGTTCATGGTCGACAAGACCAGCTACATGTTCGTCACCGGACCCGACGTCATCAAGACGGTGACGCACGAGGAGGTCACCAAGGACGAGCTGGGCGGCTCGGCGACGCACAACGAGCGCAGCGGCGTGGCGCACTTCCAGTCGCCCGACGACGCGACCTGCCTGCGGATGATCCGCGAGCTGCTCTCGTTCCTGCCGCCCAACAACGTCGACGACCCGCCGGTCAAGCCGACCGACGACCCCATCGACCGCGCCGACAGCGCCCTGGATTCTCTGGTTCCCGCCGAGTCCAACCAACCCTACGACATCAAGGAAGCCATCCGCGGCGTGGTCGACGACGGCTACTTCTTCGAGGTGCAGGAGCGCTTTGCCGGGAACATCGTAATCGGCTTCGGTCGGCTCGAAGGCAAGACGGTCGGCATCGTCGCCAACCAGCCGGCGGTGCTGGCGGGCTGCCTCGACATCAACGCTTCCACCAAGGGCGGCCGCTTCGTGCGCTTCTGCGACGCCTTCAACATCCCGGTGCTGACCTTCGAAGACGTGCCCGGCTTCCTACCCGGAACCGAGCAGGAGTTCGGCGGCATCATTCGCCATGGCGCCAAGCTGCTCTACGCCTACGCCGAGGCGACCGTTCCGAAGGTCACCGTCATCACGCGCAAGGCCTACGGGGGCGCTTATTGCGTGATGGGCTCCAAGCATTTGCGCACCGATGTGAACCTGGCCTGGCCCACGGCCGAGATCGCCGTGATGGGACCCGAGCAGGCGGTGAACATCGTCCATCGCCGCGAGTTGACGGCCGCGGACGACCCCGAGGCAGTCCGGCGCGAGAAGATCGAACAGTTCAAACAGCGCTTCGCCAACCCCTACACGGCGGCGGAGCGCGGCTGGGTGGACGAGGTGATCCGTCCGCATCAGACCCGGCGGAAAGTCATCGAAGCGCTGCGCATGCTCGCCAACAAGGACGACCGCAACCCGCCCAAGAAGCACGGTAATATTCCCCTGTAACACCCCGCAGGGCCACGCTGTCCTCATGTTGGAGTTTGCTGAAGGCTCGACCATCCTTGAAAGCCGCCGGAACCTATCCGAGCTACCCAAAGCGCGCAGGGGTGATGTAACATCTTGCACACTGCACGATCAGTGGACGAACGCTACACTATGGGGCGTCAGGAGACGAGAGCGAGGGGAGCAACATGAAACGTCTGTGGTGCGGGTTATTGCTGACGGCGGCGGTCGCGTTGGCTGCGCCCGCTGGGGAAAGCATCGAGCAAGCGCTTGCGGCCGAAAGGGCCGGGAGGGGAATGGAGGCTCGCGAGCTTCTCGCCGGCGCCGCCCGCGACAACCCCGACGATCCTGAAGCCCTTCTAGCCCTCGCCCAGTTTCTTGACCGCTACGGCGACCCCGCCGCCCGCGAAGCCTACCAGAAAGTTCTCGACTCCAACGCGAGCGAATCCTCCCGCAAGCAAGCCGCCCGCCGCATAGCCCTTCTGGCCGCTGAAGCCGGCGACCGCGAAGCAGCTCGCAAGGCCATCCAGACTCTCGCCCCCGCAGGCTGGTCCGCCGACATCCTCGGCGGCGCGCCGGCGCCCGACCAGACCGGCTACGGCTACACCGAAATCCCCGGCATCTTCGACTCCTTCCTGCGCATGGCTGCGCTGTCGACCGACCTCGAACCCGACCAACTGCTGCCGGCCCTGGCCCGCAACTTGGTCACCGGCGGTTACCGCACCACCCGCGGCGGCGATTCGCAGCAAGAGACCGAGTACCTCAAGCTGCTCAAGCAGTATCTAACGCAGGCGCGTGAACTCGAACAGTTCGCAGGCGCTGACGAGATGCTCGACGTGCCCGCCTGCGAGTCCGCCGAGACCGCGGCGCTGCTCAAAATCCTCGGCTACCGGCTGCGCGGCGAATGCGGACCGGACGCCGTGCTCGAAACCGTGAACCCCTCGCGGGCCTTCCTGTCCATCGACTCCGCCTTCCCACTGGCCGAGCTCGAAGACGCCTATCGCCGCGACGCCGAGTTCCACCACCCCTACGGCCGCACGCAACTACCGGTGCTGTTCGGACCCGACTATTGGATCGAAGCGGCTGACAGTAAGGGCGATAGCTTCATCGATGTCTTCCTCAGCGACCCCTACGTGGCGCGGCTCTACGTGGCGATGACGAAGATGCATCGCCCGACGGCGATGGCCCTGCGGGAATCGATCCCGGCGAAACGGCTGAAGAACTTCGCCAACGTCCTCGACTTCTTTGGCGAGAGCTATCTGATCGAGAACGGCCGCGCGGTCGTCCCGGGACCGGAGGAGTCCTGGAGGGCCATCGTCAAGGAGTCGCCGTCGAAGCCGGTCGAGTTCCTCCAGATCCTCACCGAAGTCGACGACGGCTGGACGGCCGCCTATTTTGACGCCATCGCGCGCACCGACGGCGTCGCGCGCGCCTACTTCACGCAACCGCAGCGCATGGCGCGCTTCTATGAGGCCCTGCGAGGCCGGGTGACCAGCCCGGGCCCGGCGAGGCCCATCTTCCGAGCCACCTCCGATCTGCTGCTGCTCACCGCACGTCTGAGCTTCGACAGTTCCGGCCAACCCGTCATTCCCGGCGGCGTCGAGGTGTGGAAGGAACTGTTCACCGAGCATCCGCACGGCAAGTACGACGGCAAGCTCACCAAGTCGGCATCCGGCTGGTCAGAAGCCGACGACGTTGTCGAAGCGTTGTTCGCGCTCTCGCGCAAGGTGATCGAGAACGAGCCGCTGAAGATCTTCTTGACCGTCTCCAACATCCAACGTCGCCGCTCCAAGCCCCTCGAGACGGCGACCGTCAAGCGCATGATGCTGGCCTACCCGGTCTACGGCGATCAGTTCGTGCTGTTTACCGAGACGGAGCTGAGCGATCAGGCGATCGTGGGCTACCTCGATGCGGCCGAGCAGGTGTCGAAGATGTCGCGTACCAGCCGCCGCGCCGACGCGATCGGAACGTTCCAGGCGCTGACCGGGTTGTGGCAGATCCTTGTGCGGCAGGACCAGATCCCCGTCGCGCAAGCCGAGCCGACCCTGCTGAAAATGGTCAACGCCTTCATTGACCTCAACAGCGACGATGAGGTGTTCGAGGCCGGCCGCGACGGCGTGCTGGCGCTGCTCGCCGCCGCCGGCGTCCCCGCGGAAGCCTCGCCGCAGGACGCGTTGATGAACATGCTGGCGGGCAAACCCGGCCAGGGTGAGGAGATCGCCTACGAGGAGGTGAAGAAGAAGCTGGAGACGTTGTTCCTCCGCCAGCGGCTGGTTTCGCTGAAGACGCTGTTCGACCTGGCCGACAACCTCGAGCGCGTCTCCCGCGGCGAGAGCCTGAACGTGGCCATGGCGAACCGCCTTGCTGAAACCATCTCCGAGGTCAATCTGCCGCAGGCGCAGTTGTCTACCCAGGAGGCCAACGTTTTTGCGCAAGGCGACTGGGTGACCAACCACATCCGCGACCAGCAGAAGCTCAACCTGCAGCGTTCGGTGGAGGCCGCGCAAGGCAACCCGCAGAAGCTACTGGAGATCCGCGGCGAGATCGCCGGGGTCCTGCGCGATACGTTGGTCGGCCTGCTCTACGTCTACTACTCGCCGCCCGGAGCAGAGCTGATCCGCTCAAACCCGTTGTTCGTGCGCAGCCACGACTTCCTCGGCGGCGACCAGAAACACAGCTGGCAGAACGCCCGCCTGCAGGGTATGGGCTGGCCTTCGAGCGCCGGCGGCAAGCTGACCGGCTCGCTGATCGGCCTGCCCTACGCGCTGGCCGACACCGAGCAAAACTTCCTGATCCCTTCCGAGCGCCAGGCCCTGATCTGGCAGGATCTCGCACCGCAGATCCTGATCGGCGCGACGGTGGCCCGCTGGTGGGGCGTCTCCTCCACCGAGATGCACTACGCGGCGCTGCACGTGCGGATGGGGCGCGCCATCGCGGCGGCTTCTGCATTCGACAAAGCGCTTGCCGCCAAGGTCAAGGCCATTCTTGGCGTCCGCGTCGAGGCGGCGCGGCTATGGGCCATGGAGAATGCGTTCTCGCGAGGTCAGATCGAAGAAGGCGTGGAGACGCTGGCGCCGGCGGAGTTCTTCGAGCTCAGCCAACGCATGCTGGCCGATGAGCCGGACCTGGCGGCCGAGCACGGCGAGCCCTTCGCCTCCGAGATCCGCCGGATGGCCGACGCCGAGCCGGACAAGCTCTCCTACGAGCGGATCGCACAGAAATTCGGAACGCCGCACCCGGCGCTGGCCAGCTCCTACGGCCTGGAGCTGCTGCACCTGCCGCTGTTCCCGACCATGATGGGCTACTCCAGCCGCGTTCTGGCGGAGAGCTGGGAGTCCACGAATTTGTACTGGGCCACGCTGGCCGATGAAGCCCATCTGGAGCCGGCGTATCTCAATCTGCGCGTGCCGGAATGGACGCAACAGGCGATCGAACGAATCTTCGCAACGCATTTGGAGGACTGGCCGGCGTTGCTGCGGTCGATGCGGATTGTTGCGGAGCGGCACAGAGGACAAAGCCGCGCCATGCTCGATTCCGCCATGCGCGCGTCTCGCTAGAGGTTGGACCAAGACATGCAGAATCGTCGTAATTTCTTGATTCGGACATTGCCCGGGGCAGCCGGCTTGGCCGCCTTGAACCCGATCGACGCACTACGGGCGCAAAGCCTGGGCGGCGATCAGGCGCTCTTCCGCGTTGAGGTCGATCTGGTGGTGCTCAACGTTGCGGTGACGGATCGTCGCGGCAACTACATTCGAGGCCTCAAGCCCACCGACTTTCGCGTGCTCGAAGACGGCGTCTCGCAAGACCTGGCCGCCTTCGGCGAAGGCAGCGCCGCCCCGACGAAGGTGCGCGACATCCAGATCACCGGCGGGCCGCAGGCCGCCAAGGCTGACATTGGCGAAAGCCTGGACCTGCCTGTCGGCGAGTCCTTTGCCGGCGCCAACGTCTTCATCCTGTTTGACACCAGCAACTTCATGTATCGCAGCTTCGTCTACGCCGAAGACGCGATCGCCGACTTCATTCGCGGGCTCGACGAAGCCGACTCGGTGGCGCTGTACGGCTTCAGCCGCAACCTGACCCGCCACGCCTCGCTGACCGATGACCGGCTGGAAGCCATCAAAGGTCTGCGCCGCTCGGTCGCCGGCGACGCGACCGCGCTGTACAACGCGCTGTTGTTGACCCTGCGCGACGCCGCCCAGGTGTCCGGCCGCAAGGTCGTCATCGTGTTCTCGAACGGTCCCGACACGGCTTCCACCGTCGGGCCCGATGACGTGGGCGCGATCGCCGAGGACGAAGGCATCCCGATCTACGTCATCTCGACCAAGGACCTCAACAAGGACCCGATCTCGTCGAACGCCTTCCGCCGCATCACCGCACGGACCGGCGGACGCGCCTACTTCGCAAAAACCTGGCAGCGGCAGTCCGAGGCGTTCGTCAACATCCGCGAGGAACTCGGCAGCTCCTACACGATGGCCTACTACCCGCAGCCGAATCCCAACCGCAGCTGGCGCAATATCGAGGTCGAACTGCTGGGCGAGGATCTGCGCAAGTACCGCGTGCGCACGCGCAACGGCTACCGACCCAAGATCTGAGCCGGGAACGCCGCCTGCGCGCTGGTGCGAGCCAACCAGCCGTAGAACTCGACGAACGCCGCGCCCGAGGACGCGATCGAATCGAAGGTGTCGTCCACCAACTCGCTGAGCCGCCCCAGCTCATTCCGCCTGTAATCGAGGAGGGAGGACTTCCATTCGCGCCCGCCGTCCGGCAGCCCATAGGACGCATCGAGCCCGTAGGCAAACGGCAACGCCCGGCCCATCTCGGTGAGAATCAAGGGGTTGATCAGCTCTGAAAGCGGTGCGTCGACACTGTCATCGTGCAGCAACCGAAATTGCCGGCGAGCTTGGTCGAGCGACGACGCGGGCAGCAGGTCGCAGTGCACCCGAGGGCCGTCCTCGTTCGCATCGAAGAGCCCCGCCGCCATGTACAGGCGGGCCTGATCGACCTCGTCGAGCGCCTGCTCCGGACAGTCGCTCTCCGCCCGGCCGATCGCGACCAGCGGATGCAGGTGCAGCGTCCGGATCTTCTTCTCGAGGGCCAAATCGTAGGCGTCGGCCACGCCGGGCAGCGAGTCTCGGCCAACGCAGTAGGCCATGCCGGCAGGCACTCCGGCCGCGGCGAACTGGTCCAGCGCCGCCAACGCCCGGTCATAGGCGTCCGCGCGCCCGCGCATCCGGTTGTGAACCTCGGGCGGGCCGTCGAAGCTCACCGCCGCCAAGCTCACGCGGCCGGCGATCGTCTCCAGACGCGAAGGCGTCAGAACCGTTCCGTTGGTGATCAGGTTGATCTTGTACCCAAGCGCGATCGCCCCGCTGAGCAACTCGTCGAGTTGGCGGTAGAGCAAGGGCTCGCCGCCGGAGAGGCTGAGGGTGTCATACCCCTCGCGTCGTAGGGCCTCCAGCGTCCGCACGAACGACGACGCCGGCGTGGCGTCGCGTTCGGCGGGCGAAGAGGCGCTGTAGCAGTGGCTGCAAGTCAGGTTGCAGCGCCGCGTCAGGTGCAGATGTACCACCCGCGCAGGCAGAAATCCAGCGCGCATTCCAACCATTTTTCTTGAGATTCTCGGCGTCTAGCGGTTCAATACGCCTCCGGCGGCGACCTCGCCGGCCAGTTCGCCGATCTCCTGCTTCACCTTGATATGGAAGATATCGGGGAACGGAATGCCCCACGGGAAGATTTCGATCCCGCGCAGTCGCGCGTTGGGGACATTGACGACCTGGGGCAGCAACTCCCACCATTTCTTGCTGTCGATCACGTAGTCCAGGCAGATGCCGTGCGTGCAAATGTCGATGCCGCGAATCTGCAGCTCCGATTTGGCCAAGGTCGCGGCGGCTCCTTTGATGGCTTCATCCGATACCTTGCGGCTGACAAGGGCGCGGGCCAGGGAGGTTTGGATGTCTTTCACTGAATTTGGCATTTCTTCTCCAGGGGTTAAAAAAGGGAAACGTAAAACGTTCCCGAGGAGAATGCCACGAAGGTTCCGGTCGATCAACAGATAAAACGCGAACGATCTAAAAAGTTTTAGTACTCTCTTCTTAGTACCATTCTAGGGTGGCCATAAAGGGCGGCCGGGGAGGACCAAAGGCCCCTATTCCGCCGGCAGGACATCCTGGTGCAGCACGTCGCCGTCAACGCTGTAGTGCGTCCAGGTGATCTGCGGCTTGCCGTTCACCCGCTCGACCGCGCCGGCGAGGAAGCCGCCGATCACGTTGAGGTAGACGTGCTGATCAGTCCGCTGGTCTTGGGAGAAGCCGCCGGCGTGCTGATCGCTGGCAGGCCCCGAGGAGTACTCGCGTAACCCCGAGACCGGGTCGACCGAGACGTACTGCCAGTGACGGTCTCCGCAGGCTACATAAGCGTTCTTGTGCGAGCCGATGAAGGCCCGCAGCTCGTCGCCCTCGGTCTGGAAGCCGACGTTGGCGTGGTTGTCATTCTTGTTGCCGCGGTCAGGACCGACCATCGGCGTAGGGCTGATGACGATGCGGAACGTGGCGTCCGAGGCGGCGAAGGTCTCCTTGAACCAGGCCTTTTGCTCCGCACCCCAGATCGTTTTCTCCGGCCCGTCCTCCATCGTGTTGGGGCTGCGAAAATCGCGGCCTTCGGGGAACCAGACCTGCAGATCCTTGCCCCAGCGGACGGTTCGATAGGTCGGCCCCTCAATGCCGGTTTGCTCACGAAAAATTTCCTGGCCCTGGGCGAAGGTGAACTCGCCCATGAACCTCGTCTCCATGGTCGGCCAGCAGTCATTGACCCACGTGTCGTGGTCGTCCTTGATGAAATAACTGGCGAGCTGGCGGTGGAAAGCGACGTTGGTCGGCAGCGAGTACATCCGTTGCCAGTGCCAGCGCGCCAACGGGACGTTCTTGGCCAGCCGGTCGTAGTAGACGATATCGCCGGTGTGCACGAAGAAACTCGGATCCAACTTGAGCATCTGCGCGTACATCTTGAAGCCGCCTTCGGGCGCGTCGCGGTCGCGGTACATGGTGCCGGTCGTCACTGTAAAGACGACTCGGGACTCATCGCCGGGGGCCGGAGCGGTCTTGAAGCCGCCGACCAGGGTGCTGGTTGTCTCGGCGTCGGGGCCGGGGCGCACGTCAACCTCGAGTTCATAACGGCTGCCGGCCTGCAGGTCTTTGAGCGGAATGGTCGTAGTGTGGTCGCGTTCCGGATCGACGGCCTGCCACCCTTTGTAGATCCAGTCGGGCTCGCCGGCGATGCGATAGCGCGCGCGGGCTTCGCCAGCTGCGCCGGGAGCGGCGCCTTCGAACTCGTTGACGGCAGCCTGATCGGGGAACGGCCCCACCGCTTCATGACGCCGCCCCCCAGGCTCGGTATCATTGGCTGCCACAATCGCCTCCCCCGTCTCGCTGTGACGGTAGGTGATGGTCGGCATGCCGCCGGATTCGTCGACCCGCCGGTCCGAGGCGGTGACGCGCGCCCACACGACGGCGCTGTCTTGGTCGACGTCGACGATTTTGATGCCGGTCGCCTGGAAGACCGGCGGCGGGGACTCCGCGCAGGAGCACAGCATTAGAGCAACGGCGGCAATCCAGCAACTGCGACGCATTCCGCCGAAGAGCGTAGCACGGCGAGAGGCTGTCGAGTAACAAGCGTCATGCGCAGTAGCATGCGCCGCCGCGAAAGCGGCGTTGTAGGCTCAACGTAAGTCCCACTAACCCCGCGCCTCCAGCCGACCCTGTTTGCTACCAGAGATTGCCGGCCCCCGGGGTGTAGGTCTTGCCGGTGACCGTGTCGGCGATGAGCGTGTTGCACTTCACTACGCCGGAGAAGTCGGACGTGCCCGAGGAGACCTTGTACGAGCCGGTCGAGCACTCGTGCGTGGAGCTGTTCATCAGAATCTTGCCGGCGGCCATCGCCGTCACGCCGCCGCTGTCGAGCTTTAGGGAGTTGCCCTGGTTGTCAGCCAGTTGCACCTTCTGGACGCCTCTGATCTCCACGCGCACGCTCGCCTCGATGCGCAGTACATTGGGGGCGAACAGATGGACGTCGCCGTTGGGCTCCACGCTGAGGGCGGCTTCGAGCTGTTGCACGCGAGATTGCAACTGCTGCAGAGCCCCTTGCATCTGTTGCTCGGCGCTCTGCGCCGGGCCGTAGCCGGTTTGAGGCATCTGTGCGGTGGTTGCGGAACTTGAAGACTGAGTCGGCGAACCGCCCGGTGATTTGAAGGCGACAGCATGCTGGACGAATTTGTTTTTCATGCGCCAAGTGTAGTTCCGCCGCGATCTCATCTCCAACTCCAGTCCGCCCTTAGAAACATTGACTTGGAAGCCCGCCGCGTTGAAGACTAGACGTTCGTTATGAACAAAGCCCTGTCGCTCATCTTCCTGCTGGCCGCCCCAGCCTTTTGCCAGAACCCCAACATCGTCTTCATCCTGGCCGACGACATGGGATACGGCGACGTCCAGGCCCTGAACCCTGCCTCCAAGATCCCCACGCCCCACCTGAACCGGCTGGCGTCCGAAGGCATCACCTTTACCGACGCCCACAGCGGGTCGGCCGTCTGCACGCCCACACGCTACGGGCTCATCACGGGCCGCTACTCCTGGCGCGGCAATCTCAAAAAAGGGGTTCTCGACGGCTACGGCTTCCCGCTGATCGAGGACGGCCGCGAGACGGTCGCGTCGTTCCTGCGCAAGCAGGGCTACTCCACCGGCATCGTCGGCAAGTGGCATCTGGGACTCGGCTTCGTGCGCGGTGAAGACGAGCACGACATCGACTACACGCAGGCGCTGACCGACGGCCCGCACACGCGCGGCTTTGACTTTTCGTTCATCATCCCGGCGTCGCTGGACTTTCCGCCCTACGTCTACATCCGCAACGGGCAGATCACGCGCAACACGGTGCTGCAGTCGGCCGTGGATTTTCCGGGCTTCCTGCGCAAGGGGCCGCGCGGCCGCGACCTGATCGTTGAGGACGCGCTCGACGATCTCACCGCCGAGGCCACCGCCTACATCCACGAACGAGCGGACGAACAGAAGCCGTTCTTCTTGTACTTCCCGCTGACCGCGCCGCATAAGCCGGCGCTGCCGCACGACCGCTTCGTCGGCACGACCGGGCTGGGCCCCTACGGCGACTTCGTCAGCCAGGTGGACTGGACAGTCGGGCAGGTCCTCAACGCACTCGACGCCGCCGGCATTGCGGACGAGACGCTGATCTTCTACTCGAGCGACAACGGCTCCTATATGCATCGACTGGCGCCGGGTGCGCAGGACCATGTTGCGGATGCGTCGATCCAGTCCTACGACGAGACCAACCACACCGCCAACAGCGCCTTCCGCGGCACCAAGGCGGACATCTACGAGGCCGGCCACCATGTGCCGTTCTTCGCGCGCTGGCCGGGAAAGATCCGACCGGGCAGCCGCACCGATGTCACCATCTGCCTGACCGATTTTTTCGCAACCGCCGCCGAGGTGGTCGGCGCGCCGCTGCCCTCGGACGCCGCCGAGGACAGCTTCAGCCTGCTGCCAACGCTCACCGGCCGAGGCGAGTTCGAGCGGGCCCCGGTGATCCATCACTCGGTCGCGGGGATGTTCGCCATCCGCGACGGCAAGTGGAAGCTGATCGCCGGCAACGGGTCAGGCGGCCGCCTCAAGCCGGCGGGCGAGCCGTTCGCGCGACCCTACCAGCTCTATGACTTGAGCGAAGACATCGGCGAGATCACTGATCGCATCGAGCAGGTCCCCGAGATCGCCCAGCGGCTGGAAGGCGAATTGGACCGGTTGATGCAGTCGGGCCGCAGCCGGTAGCCGGATCTTCATCGCTGCTACCTTGCTGGCATGCGTCGCCTGCTCGCTCTGGCCCGCGGCTGCAGCCGCGGGAATCCATGCTTGGACCTCATCTGCACGAGCAGGTGAGGGCAAGTGTTTTACTTTGAGTCGCTTAGACGTGCATTTCCCCCGGCTAAAGCCGGGGGAAATAGGGAAACCGGAGACGGAATCGGTGTATCGTCGGACCGTCTGGATCAGCGGGCGCAGTACTTGCACACACTCTCTGAAGCCGAGGGCTTTAGCGCACGCTCCTGCGAGGTTTTCGCACAGCGTCTCACGGTCGCGGCTCTGGCCGATTACTGGATGTAGCCCAGGCTCTCGAGCGCTTCCTTGTCGCGGTCGGACATGCGGTTCTCGCCGCTGCTCAGGTCGGTGGTCTTGTACCACTTGGTGAGCTGATCCTCTTCCTTCTTATAGAGCTTGTCGCCATCGTCAGGCTTCAGCGGACTGGCTTCAAAGGGGTCCTTGGCCAAGTCGAAGACTTCCATGTTCTCTTTCTCGGCCTGCCAGATAACCTTCTGGGTTCCGCTGCGGTAGCCCACCAGCTCCGGGAAATCCAGGTCGCGCAGCCAAAGCTTGGACAGCCACGACGGCGCCAGCCACTTCTGGCCGGCAAAGGCGACGTAGCGCACGGTGCGATCCGGCAGGGCGGCGTCGGTGGTCAGGTTCTTCGCCAGGCTACGGCCGACGTACTCGGTCGGAATCGGGGCATCCGGATTTGCCGCCTTCACCGTCAGGTCCATCAGGGTCGGCAGCAGGTCGAGCGTCGACACTTTGCTCTCGACGACTTTGCCCGCCTCGATCGTACCCGGCATGCGGAAGATCATCGGGATGTGCACCACGTTTTCGTACAAACAGTGGCTGTGGCCCTGGTAGCCGCGCTCGCCGATGCTCTCGCCATGGTCGGCTACGATCACCACGATCGTGTTCTCCTTCAGCCCCATCCCGTCGACGGCCTCGACCAGCTTGCCGACCCAGTGATCGGTGTAGAGAATCTCGCTGTTGTACGCCTTGACGACGTCGGGCACGATGTCCTGGCCGCGCTCTTTGGTGCGGTCGGGTTTGCCGGTCGTCTTGGTGGCCTCGTACTCGGCTCGGAAGTCATAAGGCGAGTGCGGGTCGAAGTAGTGCACCCAGGCGAAAAACGGCTTGTCTTTGTGCGACTCAATCCACTGGATGGCCCGCGGTGTGACGTCTTCGGCGTAGCGCATCGAGTTGATCATCTGGTAGCTGCGGCTCAGGTCCTCGTCGTAGGTGTCGAAGTAGCCGTCGATCTTAGTCAGCTTCTTCGTCAACGGCCAGGCGCTGACGAAGGCTCCGTTGGTGTAGTCGTGTTTCTGCAGGATCTGCGGCAGGAACAGGAACTTCGTGTCCGACGGCACCGCAAATCCGTTCAACTTGGCCCCGTGCTCTTGCGGGTAGCGGCTGGTGAACATCGAGAAGTGCGACGGAGCCGTGCGCGAAGTCACTGTGTAGGCGTTGGCGTAGCGTACGCCCTCCGATGCAATGCGGTCGATGTTGGGACTGGTCTCGAGGTGGTAGCCCCACGACGACAGGTGGTCGGCGCGAAGCGTGTCGATGGAAATGAACAGGATGTTGGGCAGCTTTTCCTTGGGCGTCTCCGGCTCCGCTCCCAGAAAGAAGGGCGCGAGAAGGACGGTTCCAAGGGCTAGATACGCAGCGGTATGGAGTCGCACGCTCTGATTGTAGCGTGCACGGCCGGAATCTTCGACCCGGCCGTGCAGCGGCTGTCCCACGTCGGCGTCAGGCTTCGAAGGCGCCGTGCCCGTTCGTGTCGGCCTTGCGCTTTGACGCCACGGGGCGGTTCGGATCGGCTCGGCGCGGCCGAACCCTGCGCGGCGGGTTCTCCGCCAAACCTTCCACCTGCTCAATGGTGGAGTCGAGCAAGGCGAGTTCGTCCCGCAGTTCCGTGATCGCTTTGTAGATCAGTTCGGTGGCAATTTCGGATTGAGCGTATTTCTTCATCAACATGTTCTCTCCCCCTGTCCGTGGGTTCTGACGTTTCACGGAGCCCAATACTGCATGTACGGGGCCAAAGCGACAAGCAGATGGGAATCCCCTCAAAAAAACAACGCATTGGCGGGCCAAAAAGAAAGCGCCCCCTTCCGGCGGTCGCCGAAGCGGGCGTCTCAGTGAGACAGTCGTGAGACAGCTACTGTCCCGTCTGGAGACGGTGTTGTTTCACCACCCAGTCTTGAATCAGCTTGTAGCCGGGCTCGTCGGGCTCGTAGCGCACGCCGCCCTGGTGGCCGTCGTCTTCGCCGGTCTGGATATTCAGCGGCTTCATGGCGAACTTGGATTTCTCGACATCGGCCAGGTCCACCCGCTGCTGCATGCGGCGGTAGTTGGCCAGTAGGTCGGCCGGGGCGATGTAGCCGGCGGCGTCGGGCGGAGCCAGGTACAGGGTCGGCACGCGTCCGGGGACACCGTGGCAGGAGATGCAGGCGCGGTTGTCGCGGTCGGAGATCTTGTTGAGCTCGGCGAAGACGTAGTCGCGGAAGTGCAGCAGGTCGTCGATCCAGACCTTGTCCGTGGTCAGCGGCCGCACCTCAACGGCTTGGTCGCCGCTCTGCTCCTCGATGAGCTTGCGCAACTGCTCGCCGTAGACCTCGTCGTCGCTGTTGAGGATGTTTTGGATGCGCGTCTTGAGCTGCGGCACGGGCTCCTGGTCCACATAGTCGGCCAGCGTCTTGCGGATGTCGGGGTTGCGGCGCAGAGCGGTCTTGTTGGCCAGCCGGATCGCCTGCTCGCGGATCTCGCGCGGCGCGTCGGCGGAGAACCAGCGCGTGAACATGCGCACCACGTCTTCCTTGGCCACCACGATAGGGTCGATGACGTCCACGCCGCTTTCGTCCTTGGAAAACAGCGAGCCGGTCCCGTCGTCGGCCTCGAGCTTGAGGTAGTCGAGGCCGAAAACGTAGTTGGGTTCGGCATCAGGGTTGGCGCCGAGCATGTCGATCGAGAAGCGGTTTTCGCCCGCTTGGAATTGATGGACGCCGAGGGAGACGGGCCCGCTGGCGCTGAGCGATTCGCGGTAGAAGTCCCAGGTCTCCCCCAGTTCTTGGCCGTTGAGCGAGAAGCGCACCATGCCCATCTCGCGGTCGTAGAGGAAGGCCGCGATCAACTCATAGGCGCCGGCTTCGGGGGCCTCGACGCCGAAAGTAAGCTTCGCGCCGGGCACGCCTTCGCGCCACCACAGCACGGTGTTGCGGCTGGCCAGCCCGTCGGGGACGATCTGCTCGGTGGTGCGGCCGAAGGTCAACTCGAGCACCGGCAACTGCTCGGCCTCCACCGCGCCTTCGAGCGCCTCCTCGGCCGAGAGCGAGCCCTGTTCATAAGCCAGCATCCACTCCGCCGAGGGCAGCCAGAACTCGGGCGAACCGTCGGCGACGAAGTCGAACGCCTGGGGCCGCTGCAAGGTGCGGTTCTCGCCCAGGATCTTTCCCAGCAGCGCCGCCTTCTCGTCAAAGCCGGCCGGCTCGGGCTCAGGCGCCGGCGCCGGGGCGGGTCGACCCAGCAGGGAGCGGTCGGCCGAGCCTGCCGGCGCGGCGGCCTGCGAGCGCGGGCTGGTCAGCAGCCGGTAGAACTCGCGCTCGTCCTCGTCGCTGACCTCGGAGAAGTCCCAGCGCACCTTCGAAAGGAAGTTCACCAGCGCCTCGGCGTCCGCCTGTCTCTGGTCTCGCAGAAAGCGGTTGACGGTCTCGAGCATCGGCCGCAGGGTCTGCGGCGTCGCCTTCAGCTCGATCGCCTGCGGGTTCGACAGAGCCTTCGCCGCCACGGCCACCATTTCGAGGTCGCCGGACTGCAGCAGCGTGAGCAAATCGCCCTGCAGGCGGGCATGGTTGATGTTGGCGGCGCCCTCGAGGGCGATCTTGCGCCAGGGAATCGCGCCGTCGGATTCGTTGCGATAGACGGCCAGCACCGCATCGCCCAGAGTCTCACTTGCACCGGGCGTCGAGTAGCCCATCTGTCCCGGACCGCCGTCGTTGCCGCGCTCCTGGAAGTGGGTCGCCGCCACGGCCGCCAGCCGCCGGTCGAGAAGCCGCTTGTCTTCGCCTTCGAGCGAGGCCCGCCGCTCATCGAGCAGGCGGTAGAGTTCGCTGAGTTCGGGATACTGCTGGTCGATGTTGTCGCCGCCGGTCTGGTTGGCGATCTGTCCGTTGACAATGAGCATCGAGGCGGCCGAGTAGCGCAGGGCGATCTCCGCGTGGGCGTTGGGTTCCGGACGGCTGAGCCGCTCCGTCCAAGCCTTGTTGAGGATGTCGCGCATGCCCGGGTTCCAGACCCACCAGCGCCAGGAAGCTTTGGGCATGTAGGCCCGCACGCCCGGGTGCGGATCGGCGAAACCGGCGGCGATCCAGCGCGCCAGCTCCGCGGGCTCGATGCTCGCGCCGGGGCCGGTGAGATCCGCCCGCGTCACCAGCGCCTGTGCGACCGACTGGCGGGTGCGGTCGTCGCCTTCGCGCAGCGCCCGGCCGGTCTCTTCCCAGCCCTTGTCGTCGAGCAGCAACTGCCGCAACGACCAGAACGCCGCCTCGCGGCAGCCCTTGACCGGGTCGCCCAACCCCTGGATGAGCGCCGGTACGCCCGCCTCAGCCAACGCTCCACCCAGCCCCAGGTAGGCATGCCGCCGCACGAGCGGATGCGGGCTCGAAGCCGCCTGGATCATCAGGTCAGCGAAGTCCGGGCGCGCCGTCTTCTCGAGCGCCCGTACCCGCGCCAACTCCTGCAAGAACGACTCATTCGGATTCGGCTCGAAATCAGCGCGCTCGAACTCCTCGAGCTCGCCCGGATAGAGCCGGCTGAGCGCTCGGATCACGTAAGCGTTGGTGACGAAGCCGGTCTGCGCGGCTTTGTTCCACAGGCCGTAGGGATATTGCGCGTTCAGCAGCCACGACACGGCCTTGCGCACCGGCTCGTCGTCGGGCCCGTACCCGGCGGCGCGCAGGGCGATCAAGGCGACGGCGGTCGGCGCGGCGTCGGGCTCTTCGTCCATGCGGGTCCAGCTGTCGCCGTCGGGCAGCCCGAGGTCGAAGCCCCAGCCGCCGTTGTCTTGCTGTAGTGCGAGCAGGCGCTTCAGGTCGCGATCCGCCTGCTTTCCGAGCGCCTCGTACAACTCTTCGGCGGCGGCGATGCGCTGCGGGTCGCGGTCACTGAGGCGCGAGACGGTCTCGAGGTACTCGTCTTTCCTCGGGAAAAGGTCATGGAAGAACTCGATGCGGTGTCCCAGGTCGTCGGTCACCTTCAAGTTGGTATCGCCCGTCTCCAGAATCTTGCGCGCCTTCTCTTCGAGCCCGGCGAAATACTTCGGGTGGCCGGTGTCGCGCCAGGCGCGCTCCAGAATCTCCGCGGCGAACTTGAAGACGACGTTCGGTCCGAAGTTCGAGCCCTTGCCGGCGGCGTTGATGCCTTGCGGATCAGCGGTCATCAGCACGTAGTTGGCGGTGCGCCGCTGCTGGTAGGAGTGCAGCTTCTTTGGCCGGAACGTCCGCTCATGCAGCACGATGTTGCGCCCGGCCACGCGGCTGCCGGCCGGGGCGTCACCCAGATCGTTCGGCGCCAGCGACGTGTTCACCGCGCCGTCCTCGAGTTTTACGGTCGGCCGCAGACTCTCATACATCGTGTTGATCAGGCGGCGCTGGTTTTGGACCGTGCCGTCGGGCCGATAGCCGTGCCGAAAGGCGTCGGCCACGCCCCACACGCCGCTCTGCGTGTGACAGCTCATGCAGGCCTCGCCAAACAGGCTCGAACCATCGCGCACGCGCGTATGGATGCCGATGTTGCGCGGTCGGTGAATGAGCCAGGCGTCGACCTCGGCCAACTGGTAGTAAATCGATTGGCGGACCGCGTCGCGCGGGTCGTCGAACGGAGCGCCATCGATGAGCCGCAACTCGAGCTCATAGGCCGGCTGGTTGGATTCCACGCGCAGGTAATAGGTCTCGCCGGGCTGGATCAGGCGTGAGATGAAGGAGCGAAAATTGTCGTCCTGCTGGTGCAGGCGCTCGTTGATATCGCGGCCGTCGTAGAAGGTGTAGATCGGCTTGGGGCCGTCGAGGATTTCGGCGTTGGGGTGCACGTAAGGCACCGGGTTGGCGTTGCCGAAATCGCCGGACTTGGGCGGCTCGCGCGGCTCGAGTTCCTCGGCTGACGGCTCTCCCTGGCGGTAGAAACGCATTCGCGCGCTGACGACGGGCTCGACCAGTTGCAGATTCGCCGTCAGCAGCTTGGGCCTGTTGCCGGTATGGACGATGCGGAACCAGTCGTCGGGGCCTTGGCCGGACTCGGCGTTGTTGAAATACTCGAGCTCGTCCTGGCCGCCCAGAACGCGCACCACCTGATCGGCGTCGCCGGAGGCCAGGGGTACGTCCATCGCCAGCTCGGGCGTGTTGTTCGGCTCGGCCTCCACCAGCAGACCTTCGCCGGCAAGGGCGCCGAGCGAGCGCACCTCGATCTCCACCTCGGTTCCCGTCGGCGTTGGTGTCTTCGTCGGCAAAGGGTTGGCCAGCGATGCCAGGCCGTCGTCGCGGTGGTAGTCTGGCGTGGGTTGCGGCTCGTCGACGATGGGGGCGACAGACAAGGTATAGCGGCCGGTGGCCGGGGCGCGGTAGACGAGCGTGACGTCGGGGTCGAGCGCGTGCAGCGTCTTCTCCCAGTCCGCGCTCGAGCGGGCGCGCAGGTCGCCGCGCTCGCCGGTGAACGACTCCAGCCGCGGACCGGTCCAGCGCACCCCAAGCCGCGCGTTCGGCGGCAAGGCGGCCGGCGCGGCCACGCCAACCCGGATCTCCACCGCTTCTCCCTTGTCGAGATTCCACGACCGAGTCCAGGCTTCCGCCGCGGCGAACGATTCCTTCAGCGGAAGCGCCGCGCTCCCGGCGGAATTGGCGCTCGAAGCGGCGAAAGCGGCCCAGCCGGCGACGGCGAGCACGAGAATTCGGGGCGCGGCGAAGGCGCCTCGCATGACGATCGAACTAGTTCTAAACACAGTGATTGCAGGCTCGCGCGGCATTCTATCACAGGGCCGCCGGCGGCCTGTGTGACTCAGGCGAAAACCGTATGACCAATAGAACTACTGGGTTGCTGAATTGTAACGATCGGGTGATTGACGCCAAAGCCCTCGGAGAACGATCGTTTGGTACAGGAGAACAAAGCCGACCCGAGTGTAGATCAGGACTGGATTCTCCTCCCATGCGCCTCGCCCTGCTCATGTCCGTCGGAGCGGCATTCGCCGAAATGCCGGATCTGGCCTTGTTGTTTCCGGTTTCGTTATCGACGGACGATTCGTGGCGAGTCGGGCTGCTGATTCTGCTGGCCATCGCTTTGGCGTTGCTGCTGCGCGCGCGGCGGAGGGCCGCGCAGACCGAGGCCCGCCGCCACGCCCAGCAGCAATCCTCGATCCTCAGCCGCTTCGCTGACGCGGCGCTCGAAGACGCCGAAGTCGGCCGCTGGGTCTGGGATCTGCGGAAGGAGAAGATGGCTTTCTCCAAAGGCTGGATCAAGATGATGCGCCTGGACCCTGAGGACGTCCGGGGCGACGTCAATGAGTGGTTCCAACGCATTCACCCCAACTACCTGGGCGAAGTCAAGGAAGCGATCGCCGCGCATCTGGAGGGCAAGAACCCGCGCTTCGAGTGCGACTATCGCATCCAGCGCGGCGACGGCTCCTACCTTTGGGCGCTCAGCCGCGCCGTCGTTCACCGCAACTCCCGCGGCGAGCCGGCGTACCTCGCCGGCGCCCAGATCGACATCACCGCCGTCGTCGACGTCGAAAAGCGCGTGCTCCACGACGCCTACATCGACAAGCTCACCGGGCTGCCCAACCGCCACGCTTTCACCAGCATCCTCGAGCGCGCCTGCTCGGATTCCGAAGAGGAAGGCTTCCACTTCGCCCTCGTCTTCATCGACCTCGACCGCTTCAAGCAGGTCAACGACAGCCTCGGCCACGCAGTCGGCGACGAGTTGCTCGCAGCGGTCGCTGCGCGATTGAACCGCCAGCGCCGCTCAGGCGACACCGTGGCGCGCCTGGGAGGCGACGAGTTCGTGGCGCTGTTGGGCGACATCTCCGACCCGCGCCAAGCCCTCGACGCCGGACGTCGAATCCACGCCGCCCTGTCCGCACCGTTTCAGCTCGGCCGCCATGAGGTGCTCAGCGGCGGCAGCGTCGGCATCGCCATCTGCGGCGGCGGGCATTGTGACCCGGGTGCGCTCATGCGCCAGGCGGACCAGGCCATGTACCAGGCCAAGACGAGCCGCAAGGGCGTCGTGCTGTTCTGCGAGGGCATGCGCGGCGAGGCGTCGCGCGCCCTCAGCATGCAGTCCGAGCTGATGCACGCCGCCGAGCGAGCGGAGATCCAGCTCTACTTCCAACCGATCGTGGACCTGTCCAGCGGCCGCATCGTCGCCGCCGAAGCCCTGCTGCGCTGGATCCGGTCCAGCGGAGAGCCGTTGCGGGCCGCCGAATTCATTCCCATCGCGGAAGAACTCGGGCTGCTGGGCGAACTCGGCGAGTTGGCCCTGCGCATGGCCTGCACCCAGCGCGCATCCTGGCTGGCGCAAGGTTTTCGCGACTTTCGCATCGCGGTCAACGTCGGCGCTCTGCAGTTGCAGCGCCGCGACTTCGCCGCCCACGTCGAACACATCCTCGCCCAGACCTCGCTGCCGCCGGGCCTGCTCGAGATCGAGCTGACCGAGTCGGCCCTCATGGACAGCCTTCACACCGCCCCATCGACACTGGAGCGGCTTCACGATACCGGCGCGGGCCTCTCGCTCGACGACTTCGGCGTCGGCTACGGCTCACTGGCGTATCTGCAGAAATACCCTTTCCGCAATCTCAAGGTCGATCCCACCCTGCTAACCGGCCTCGAGCCGAAGTCAAAGCGGACGGCCAACGTGCGCGGCATCGTCTCGCTGGCCCGCCAGATGGGACTGCGGACCGTCGCCGAAGGCGTCGAGGACGCCGCCCAACTGCACCTGATCAAGAAACTGGGATTCGACCTGGCCCAAGGGTTCTTCCTGGGCCGCCCCATGCCGGGCGACGAACTCACCCGCCTGCTCGAAGGCGAAGCGCGACTGCACCGCCAAGGCCGTCCCAACCCGGCCGCCGTCGCCGCCCCCAACTAACCCGGGAGAACCGATCAGCGGTCAGTCGTCCGAGCTGCCGCCGTCCCCGTCATCATCCGCGCTGGCGAACCATGAGCCGTCGTCGATGTGCGTCTCGTCGTGATAGGCGATGGGCTGGCCGGAACTGCTGCTCGAACCCCGCCGCGGCCGCTTCTTGCGGTGTCGTGGACGCACGATCAGCCAGAGCCCGGACCCGAGCGCCGCTCCGATCCAGCGGTAGAACTCCTCGCCCTGTTGCTGGTCAAAGTAGTCGCCGACCCAGTAACCGGCCCCTGCCAGCAGGCAAAGCAGCACCAGCGACCCCAAGACGTGCAAAGCCGTCTGCGCTACTTGTTTGAGCAGCTGCCTGACTACCGGAGCCATGTTCGGACCGCTGACGGACGAGGTCGGCATTTGGGGGGAGTTTAGTCCTCCTCTCTTGCCGATAGCAACTCGGGAACGCCCTAGTGGGCCAGCGTTTCAGCTTTCGCTACGGGGGCCGGAGCGCTGTGCCGTGGAAACATCTCCAGGAAGCGCGCTTCCTCGGCCGAGCCGTGCATCGAGAACGGCTGAAGGTGGCTCGGCTTGATCGACTGGTACCACAGCCGCGCCTTCACCAGATACGGACCGTTGCCCTCTTCGGCCGCGATGCGGTAGGTCACCGTGTCGGAGCCGGCCGTGAAATCGGCGTCGTCTCCCACCCCCTGGGGCGCGATGCCTTCGGGGTCGATGCCGGCCGGCAACCGCGCTTCGGCCGCGTCCAGCGCGAAGCCTGCCGGCAGCAGCCGGTTGTCCTTGGCGTAACGCGCGGCGCGCAGCAGTTCGAGCGTCGGCCGGCCCGCCGAATCCGCCATCTCGGCCTCGTAGATCGCCACCTGGTCAGGGCGTTCGATCACATCCCAATGCGGCTCCCACGGCTCATCGAGATCCGCGATCTCGCCGTCGGCGCCGAAGCGGCCGGAATGAAACACGGTCCGCCCCGTCCGGTCGACCACTGAAAGCTCGATCCAGGCGCGCCGGCTGGGGAAGCCGCTCGGAAACTTGTGGCCGATGCGGTTCTCCACTCGGACGCGGGCGGTCAGCGTGTCGCCTTGGCGTTCGGTCTCGACGAAAACGGCCGCAGCCGAGCGCAACGAATCGAGCGTGGTGCGCTTGTTGGCGGCCAACTCGAGCGACTCGTCCAGGAACAGCTCCTCGAGCATGCCCAGCAACTGCACGTTCGCGCCGAGGAAGTTATGCCGCGCGAACGGCGCCCGCGGCGTTGCCGGACGGAAGAACCCGCCGTTCGGAGTGTGCGAGATATGCTGCGCCGTCTCCGCGCCGGTCACGTCGCGCAGCAAGGGCATGTGGCAGTCCTGGCAGGTCACGCCGTCGACGGCGGCGTCCGACAGCAGCCATTCCAGGTATGACGCCTGCTCGATGAACTCGCCTTCGACCTCGCCCGCGGCGTTCACCACCGGCGTGATCACGGTGTGGCAGGTTCCGCATAGCGCCGAACTCGTCAGATGTTCGCCCTGTCGAACCTGGACGCCGACGCTCCCTTGCATCGGGCTGTAGAAGCCGCGCGAACCGGGGCCGTAGATGACGCCGTCGGCCAGAGTGAAGCCGGCGTCGAAGGATTCACGGGTTCCCAGCCCGTCTGGCTGCATCTGGTGACAAACCGCGCAGGTCACGCCCTCCTGGCCGACGGCGTTGATCTCGTCGAACGACAGGCCCCCGGCGGCGCGGGTTCCATATTGCTGCCCAGGGGCGTGACAGCGCAGGCAGGTGTCTTCGACGACGGCTGACAGCGACGGGTTAGCCCGCGACTCCGCCCGCACCTTGGCTTGCCAATACGGGTCGCGCGTGGAATGCGCCATCACGCTGCCGCGCCACAGCGCCGTCGCGCCGACGCCGACGCTCGCACGCGCGGAGCGGCTGCGGATCGGGTGATATCCCTCGACTGGGTCTAAAGCCACTGCGTCAGCCGGCAGCGGAATCGCGGTGTGGCAGGCTGAACAGTCGTTGACGCTGAGCCGGTCTCCCGGCGTCTGGGCGTACAGCTGAGTTGCCAGGAGTGCGGCGAAAAGCAGGGCGCGGTATAACACGGCGAATTTCCTATGTTCGGCTTGCACCGTTTCCGGTTGCAACCGGGGCGCCGCTGGGCCTGCTAGGGCAGCACGGATTGGAGAAAGCGCGCCGTGTGAGACGCCGCGCACGCCGCAATCGCCTCGGGGGGGCCCTCGACGACGATCTCGCCTCCGCCCGCGCCGCCTTCGGGGCCTAGGTCGATCACCCAGTCGGCGCACTTGATCACGTCGAGGTTGTGCTCGATGGTCAGCACCGTCCCGCCGTGCTCGATGAGCCGCTCGAAGGCGCGCAGCAGCTTGGCGATGTCGTCGAAGTGCAGGCCCGTGGTGGGCTCGTCGAAGATGAACAGCGTCCCGTCGACGCTCGCCTGCGACAGGTGCGCCGCCAGCTTCACGCGCTGCGCCTCACCGCCGGAGAGTGTGGTCGCCGGCTGTCCCAGCCGCAGATAGCCCAGTCCGACCTCGGCCAGCGGCGCCAGCTTCGAGGTGATCCTCGACTTGCGCGCGAAGAAGCGCAGCGCCTCGTCGACGGTCAGCTGGAGCACGTCGTGGATGTTCTTACCGTCGTGCTGAATGGCCAGCGCCTTGGCGCCGTAGCGCTTGCCGCGGCAGTCTTCGCAGACCAGCTCCACGTCGGCCAGGAACTGCATTTCCACCGTCTGCACGCCATCACCCTGGCATGTCTCGCAGCGGCCGCCCGGCACGTTGAACGAGAAGAAGCCGGGCTTCAGGCTCTGCCTGACCGCGTCGGGCGTGGAGGCGAACAGCTTGCGGATCTCGTCGAACGCCTTGACGTAGGTCACCGGGTTCGAGCGCGGCGAGCGACCGATCGGCGACTGGTCCACCAGCACCACGTCGGAGAAATTCTGCGCGCCGGTGATCTTGCGGCACGGCAGTCGCAGCCCCTCTTTGCTCGAGGCCTCGGCGGCGTCGCCCTTGTTCAGCATGTCCAGCCCGGCGTAGATCACCTCGTGCACCAGCGTGGACTTGCCCGAGCCGGAAACGCCGGTGATGACGGTGAGCAGCCCGGCGGGGATCGAGACGTCGATGTTCTTGAGGTTATTCTTCATCGCCCCCTGGAACTTCGCCTGCTTCTTGGGGTTCGGCTGCCGTCGTTGCTCGGGAATCGCAATCGACTGGCGTCCGGAGAGATAGTCCGCCGTCAGCGACCGCTTGCCGTCGCTGAGCAACTCGCCGAACGGGCCCGCAAACACCACCGTGCCGCCATGCTCGCCGGCGCCCGGGCCCAGGTCCACCACGTAGTCGGCCGAGCGCATCACGTCGGGGTCATGCTCGACCACCACGATCGTATTGCCCAGGTCGCGCAGCCGCTCGAGGATGCCCACCAGCCGGGCCGTATCCCGGCTGTGCAGCCCGATCGAGGGCTCGTCGAGCACGTAGCAGGCGCCCACCAGCCGCGAGCCGAGCGAGGTGGCCAGTTGGATGCGCTGCGCCTCGCCGCCGGAGAGCGTCGACGACAGCCGGTCGAGCGTCAGGTACTCGAGCCCGACCTCGTTGAGAAACTGCAGCCGGCTGCGGATGTCCACCAGCAACCGGTCGCCGATCTCCTTGCGCTCGCCTTCGAGTTCCATCTCGTTAACGAAGCTCCACGCTTGGCCCAGGCTCAGCGCGGTCATCTCGCGGATGTTTTTTCCGGCGACCTGGACGTTGAGGGCTTCCTTGCGCAGCCGGCCGCCCTGGCAGTCCGGACACTTGGTGTAGCCGCGGTAGCGCGCCAGCATGATGCGGACGCCCATCTTGTATTTTTTCGTCTCCAGGTAGGCGAAGAAGCCCGCGACCCCCGTGAAGCCGTCGCCGCCTTCCAGCACGAACGCTCGTTCGGACTTGTCGAGTTCATGGAACGGCGTCTCGGTCCGCACGCCGGCTTTTTTTGCCGCCGCCAGCAGCTCCTTCTGCCACTTCACGTACTTCGGTTTGGTCCACGGGTCGATCGCGCCTTCCTGGAGAGTCAGGTAGCGGTCGGGGATCACCAGGTCGAGGTCGTAGTCGACGGTATTGCCAAAGCCCTGGCAGCGCGGGCAGGCGCCGAAGGGGTTGTTGAAGCTGAACAGCCGCGGCTCGGGTTCGATGTACTCGATGTTGCAGTCGCGGCACTCGAAGCGCTCGCTGAACCACTGCCGCTCTTTGCCGTCGGCAGTCTCGAAGACGACCTCGCGGGCGTCGCGGTAGGCGATCTCGGTGGCGTCGACGATGCGCTCGCGGATGTCGGGGCTGATGGCGATGCGGTCGATGAGTACGTAGACCGTGCGCGTGAAATCGACATCGAGCAGCGACTCCGGCGTCGAAAACTCAAAAACCTTGCCGTCCTGGTAGAGCCGATTGAAGCCGCGCTGCCGCAGGTCGGCCAGATGCGCCTTGAGCAGATCGGTCAGCCCCTCTTCGCCGGTGTCGGAGATGGGAAACAGGATGTACCAGCGCGAGCCGGGCTCCCACGACAGGACCGCCTCGGCCACCTTGTCCACATTGTCCTTGCCGACCTGCTTGCCGCAATTGGCGCAATAGGTGATGCCGGCGCGTGCATAGAGCAGGCGCAGAAAGTCGTAGATCTCGGTGGCGGTGGCGACGGTGGAGCGCGGGTTCTTGGTGGAATTCTTTTGGCGGATGGCGACGGCCGGAGCGACGCCGATGATCTCATCGACGTCCGGCTTCTCCATGCGCTCGAGAAACTGCCGTGCGTAGGCCGACAGCGACTCCACGTAGCGGCGCTGACCCTCGGCGTAGATCGTGTCGAAGACGAGCGAGGATTTGCCCGAGCCCGAGACTCCGGTGACGACGATCAGCTCGTTATGAGGCAGCCTTAAATCCACCCCTCGCAGGTTGTGGACGCGGGCGCCTCGGATTTCCAGAAAGTCTTGCGGCAAAGCGGTTCGGGGCGGAACTTCTCATCGTATCAACCGGCGTCCCGCTTCGCCCCGGCAAGTTCGAAGCGTCTGGCGGGCGGGCCGCCGTCCCGTATTCACCACCCACTTCAAGGTGCTGGTAATGAAAGACTTAACTATTTGTGGATTTCCATGCTTTCGTCTTGCGAAACGATTCTTGATCGCGTAAGGTAGGCGACCGATGGCAAGCTTTGACGTTCCCGTCACGTCACGCGGGTTCGGTCAGACGTCACGCCGGGACGCGTGGTGGTTGCAGTCGGTCGCAACCTTCTTGGGCTTATCGGCGTTCGTCGTCTACTCGACCTGGGCCGCCTTTCAAGGCGAGCACTACTCCTACCAGGGGTATCTGTCCCCTTTTTACTCACCCGAGCTGTTCGGCCCCTCGCACCATAGCTGGTTCGGGCCGCAGCCGGCATGGTGGCCGCTGTGGCTGCCGTTCTCTCCGGCGCTGCTGATCTTGTGGGCGCCGGGCGGCTTCCGGATGACCTGCTACTACTACCGCGGCGCCTACTACAAATCCTTCTGGGGCGCGCCGACCTCGTGCGCAGTCTACGGTCCGCACAACTCCTACTCCGGCGAGCGGTCGTTCCCGCTGATCATGCAGAACGTCCACCGCTACTTCCTGTACCTGGCGCTGGCGTTCATCCTGGTGCTGGCCTACGACGTCTACAAGGCGATGTGGTTCACGAACGCGGAGACCGGAGCGACCGAGTTCGGCATCGGCGTGGGCACGCTGGTGCTGGCGGTGAACGTGATTTTCCTGGGCAGCTACACCTTCGGCTGCCATTCGTTGCGGCATCTGGTGGGCGGCGGCCGCGACATTCTCTCCTCCAGCCCCTTGGCGCTGCGCTTGTGGAAGCGCGTGACGTGGTTCAACACCCGTCACATGCGCTTCGCCTGGTTCAGCTTGTTCTGGGTCGGCTTCTCCGACCTCTACGTCCGACTCTGCTCAATGGGGATCTGGACCGATTGGAGGATCCTCTAACACCGTCATGCCAGGTCCTGAAACTTTCGACTACGACGTCTTGATCGTCGGCGCCGGCGGCGCCGGCTTGCGCGCGGCCATCGAGGCTTCGAACGTCGGCTGCAAAGTCGGCGTTGTCTGCAAATCGCTGCTCGGCAAGGCCCACACCGTGATGGCCGAAGGCGGGATGGCCGCGGCGATGGCCAACGTCGACGAGCGCGACAATTGGCGCGTCCACTTCGCCGACACCATGCGCGGCGGGCAGTATCTGAACAACTGGCGCATGGCCGAGCTGCACGCCAAAGAGGCGCCCGAGCGCGTGAAGGAGCTCGAGGCCTGGGGAGCGCTGTTCGACCGCACCAAGGACGGCCGCATCCTGCAGCGCAATTTTGGCGGCCACCGCTACCCGCGGCTGGCGCACGTGGGCGACCGCACCGGGCTCGAGCTGATCCGCACGCTGCAAGACCACGGCATCCATTCGGGCATGGAAGTCCACATGGAGCACACCGTGGTCGAACTGCTCACCGACTCCGGCCGGGTCTCCGGGGCGTTCGCCTATGACCGCGAGCGCGGCCGCTTCAAGCTGCTGCGCGCCAAAGCGATCGTACTGGCCACCGGCGGCATCGGACGCTCCTTCCGCGTCACCTCCAACTCCTGGGAATACACCGGCGACGGCCACGCGCTGGCTTACCGCGTCGGCGCCGTGCTCAAGGACATGGAGTTCGTGCAGTTCCACCCCACCGGCATGGTCTGGCCGCCCAGTGTGGCCGGCATTCTGGTGACCGAAGGCGTCCGAGGCGAAGGCGGCATCCTCAAGAATTCCGAGGGGCGCCGCTTCATGTTCGACGACATCCCGGACCTGTACAAGCACCAGACCGCCGACAACCCCGAAGAGGGCTGGCGCTACGTGCGGGGCGACCGCAACGCGCGGCGACCGCCGGAGCTGCTGACGCGCGATCACGTCGCGCGCTGCATCACCCGGGAGATCAAGGCGGGGCGCGGCAGCCCGCACGGCGGCGTCTACCTCGACATCGCCTGGATCAAGGAGAAGCTGCCCAACGCCGAGGAGCACATCAAGCGCAAGCTCCCCAGCATGTACCACCAGTTCTCCAAGCTGGCCGGCATCGACATCACCAAAGAGCCGATGGAGGTGGGGCCGACCACGCACTACGTGATGGGCGGCATCGAGGTCGACGGCGACTCGCAGATGTCGTCGTTCCCGGGCCTGTTCGCCGCCGGCGAATGCGCTTCGGGGCTGCACGGGGCGAACCGCTTGGGCGGCAACTCGCTGTCCGACCTGCTGGTGTTCGGCAAGCGCGCCGGCGAGCACGCCGCCAAGTTTGCGCGCGAAAACGGCGAGGTCTCGGTCGACGACAGCGCCGTCGCCGCCGCTGAGCGCCGCGCCCTGGAACCGCTGGAGCGCGACGGCAAGGGTGAAAACCCCTACCAAATCCAGCACGAGCTGCAGGAGATGATGCAGAGCCACGTCGGCATCGTGCGGCATGAAGAGGAGATGCTCGAGGCGATCGAGCGCATCGCCGACTTCCGCACGAGGGCCGCGAATGCCGCGCCTCCGGGCAACCGCGAGTACAACCCCGGCTGGCACACCGCGCTCGACCTGTCGAACCTGATGATCGTCGCCGAGGCGATCGCGCGTTCGGCGGCTTCGCGCAAGGAGAGCCGCGGCGCCCACGCGCGGGCCGACTTTCCTGACAAGAGCGACGAGTTCGGCCGCATCAACACGGCCGTCCGGCGCGGCCCCGACGGCGAGATGCTGCTCGAGCAGCATCCCGTCAAACCCATGCGGGAAGACCTGCAGCAGATCGTCGACGAGCAACAAAAGGCCTAGCGGCCGGGAGGGATTCCATTGCCGAGCGCAACATTCAAGATCTGGCGGGGAGACGCGAGCGGCGGGGCCTTCGAGGATTATCAGAGCGACTACGAAAACGGCATGGTCGTGCTCGACGTCGTCCACAAGATCCAGGCCGAACAGGCGCAGGACCTGGCCTGCCGCTGGAACTGCAAGGCCGGCAAGTGCGGTTCCTGCTCGGCCGAAATCGACGGCAAGCCCAAGCTGATGTGCATGACCCGCATGTCGGACCTGGACACCTCGGTCCCGGTCACCATCGAGCCGATGCAGACCTTCCCCATCCTGCGCGATCTGGTCACCGATGTGGAGTGGAACTATCGCGTCAAACAGGAGATCAAGCCGCTCCAGCCGCGCAAGCCCGACGCGGCCGACGGCACGTGGCGCATGCTGCAGGCCGACGTCGAGCGCTCGCAGGAATTTCGCAAGTGCATCGAATGCTACCTGTGCCAGGACGTCTGTCACGTGCTGCGCGAGCACAGCAAGCACAACGAGTTCGCCGGCCCGCGCTTCCTGATCCACATTGCGCAGCTCGAGATGAATCCCATCGACGAGGCCGACCGCGTGCCCGACCTCAAGGACGTCCACGGGCTGGGCTACTGCAACATCACCAAGTGCTGCACCAAGATCTGTCCCGAGGAGATCACCATCACCGATAATGCGATCATCCCGCTCAAAGAACGAGTGGCGGATCGCTTCTATGATCCGCTCAAGAAATTGTTCGGCAAATAACCCAACCCTCAACCGCCTGCAAGGAGGCCGCCATGACGCGTGAGCTCAAGCCCCTACTCCCCGAGCTGATTCCCCAAGCGCTCGAGAAGGCGAAACGCTACCGGCTGCTCAACGAGCCGGTCGAATCGGAAAGCATCTGCCGCGACATCCTCGCCGCCGACCCCGACAACCAGGACGCCCTGATCTGGCTGCTGCTGTCGCTCACCGACCAGATCTCGCTCGGGCGCAGCCATGCCGCCGAAGAAGCTCGCGCTCTGTTGCCGCGGCTCGCCGGCGAATACGAGCGCGCGTACTACGAGGGCGTGCTGGCCGAGCGCATCGGCAAGGAGCGCTGGCGCTCGCACAAGCCCGGCTCCGGCTATCGCGCCTACGAGTGGCTCAGCCGCGCGATGGATCTGTTCGAGCGCGCCGAAGCCCTCAGCGACACCAGGAACGACGACGCCAAGCTGCGCTGGAACTCCTGCGCGCGACTGCTCGAAGCGCATCCGGATCTGTGTCCGGAGCCGGAATCCGAGGACTCCCGCGTGGCCATCCTGTCGGAGTAGTGGCCGCAGACGGCGGCTGGCATACTTGTGGGAAGTATGACGCGCCGCCAACTGCTGTCCGCCCTCCCGGCCTGCACCGCCTGGTCCTTCGCCCGGGCGGCTGAGTCCGCCGGACGTCTCCATGCCGGGGCCGCTACGAGCAACATCACCCCGCCGCTGGGCATCTCGCTCGACGGGCCGATCTCGCAGAACGGGCCGGCCGAGCATGTGCATGACGAGCTGCACGCCCGCGCCTTCGTGCTGGGCGACGGCGCCACGAAGATCGCCATCGTGATCTGCGACAGCACGATGATCCATCGCGACATTTTTGACGAAGCCAAGGCGATCGCGACGGCCGCCACCGGCATCCCCGCCGGCAACATGCTGATGGCGGCCACACACACCCACAGCACGCCGCGGCTGGGCGTGCGCAACGGAGAACTCGAGCGCTGGTACCGCGATTTTCTGCCGCGCCGCATCGCCGACGCCGTCACTCGCGCGAACAACAACCTGGCGCCTGCGAAGATCGGCTGGGGTTCAACGTCCGTGCCGGACTACGTGTTCAACCGGCGCTGGTTCGTCAAACCCGAAGCCATCCCGCCGAATCCGTTCGGCAAGAAGGGTGACCGCGTCCAGATGAATCCGCCGGCCGGAGGTACGGACCTGCTCAAACCCGCCGGCCCCGTCGACCCGGAACTCTACGTCCTCTCGCTGCAGCACGAGGACGGCCGCCCTCTGGCGCTGCTGGCCAACTACGGCCTGCACTATGTGGGCGGCAGCCGCCGGGGAGAGTTGAGCGCGGATTACTTTGGATTGTTCTCGGCCAGGGTGCGCGAGTTGGCGGGTCACGAAGATCCCGATGTCCCTTTCGTGGCGGCGATGTCCAACGGAACCAGCGGGGACGTCAACGCCATCGACTTCGAGAAGGAGCGCGTTCGGTCAGAGCCCTACGAGCGGATGCGTGCGATCGCGCACGACCTGGCTGACCGGGTGATGCAGATCGCCGCGAACCTCGAGTATCGCGGTGAATTGAAGCTGGCCGCCGCGACGAGCGATCTGGAGTTGGGCATCCGCAAGCCCGACGCCGAACGCCTGCGCTGGGCCAGGAGGATGTGGGCCGAGGCGCAGGGGGCCGAGCGGTTGACGCGTCCGCAAGTGTACGCCCGCGAGACGCTGCTGCTCGAGGAGTTCCCGGACCGGGTGCGCATCCCGATGCAGGCGTTCCGGATCGGCGATCTGGGCGTTGCCGGCATCCCCAACGAGGTTTTCGCCGAAACGGGGCTGGCAATCAAACAGCTCAGCTCGTTCGAGTCGACGTTTACGATCGAGCTGGCCAACGGCTACCACGGCTACCTGCCCACCGCCGAGCAGCACGGCTGGGGCGGCTATGAGAGCTGGGCGGCCACCTCGAGCCAACTGGAGGTTGACGCGGAGACGAAGATCCGGGCCGAAGCGCTGCGGTTGTTGCGGGAAGTGAGCCGGTAGGAAATGGATTGGGACAGCCACACATGGCTGTCCCAGGGGCGTCAAGATTTCCGCAGCACCCAGGTGGTCATCGCGCGGAGTTCTTCCACCAGTGTGGTCTTCAGCGGCTCGATCCGCTCGGCTTCCAGCCGCTGTTCGAGCGAGCCCAGCAGTTCCGCATCCACCAGATATCGCTCCGAGCCGTCCGGCGCCCAGTGTCGACGGCCCTCGATGCGTCGCACCCGGTCCCCCATGCCGATGGTGGAGGCCAGACGGCAAAAGAACAGGCCTCCCGGCTTCAGGACGCGCCACGACCCTGCGAGCATCGCCTCGAACTGCGCGTCGTCGCGGGCCATGTGCAGCACCGTGTTGCTGATGACGACATCCGCCGCGGCGTCTTCAAACGACATCCCCTCCACCGTCTCCACTCGAAAATTGGACTCCGGCAGAGCGGGCGCAAACGTACGGGCCATGGCGCGAACGCTCTCCACGGCGCGGGCGTCGGCGTCGGCGGCAAAAACCTCGTAGCCTTCCCGCAGCAAATAGACCAGGTTGCGGCCGCCCCCGCAGCCGGCGTCGAGCACGCGCATGCCCGGGACGATGCGGCCCTTGAGTAGTTGGTCGAAGAGGTAGATGTCGATCTGGCCGAACTGTTCCTGAAGTGTAGGCATTCCGTAGAGGCTAGCGAGTTTGGCTGGAAAGTCAATTCTCTTGTCGGGTTGACCGCATCGTTCTCGCCACTCCCTGTGAAAGCGGCCCAGTCAGCCGTCAATGAACACCAACGAACCCAGTCCGTTCCACAAGGAGTACCACGATGCGAAGAATGATGATCCTGGCCTACGGCGCTTTGAGCTACACGCTCTTTCTCGGAACCTTCCTGTATGCCATCCCCTTCCTAGGGGATTTTGATTTCGTCCCCAAGACCATCAACAGCGGCGCCGCCGGCCCCATCGGCGAGGCGCTATGGATCAACGCCGCCCTGCTGGCTGCGTTCGCCGTCCAGCACAGCGGTATGGCCCGTCGCGGATTCAAGCGCTTCCTCACGCGTTTCATTCCAGTCGAGGCCGAGCGCAGCACCTTCGTGTTGGCCACCAACATCGCGTTCATCCTGCTGTATACCCTGTGGCGGCCGATGCCGACCGTGATTTGGCAGGTGGAAAGTGCGGTGCTGGCGGGTATGATCACCGCGGCTTCTCTGGCCGGCTGGGCCGTTGTCCTGCTGGCGACCATCATGATTCATCACTTCGATCTGTTCGGCATGCGCCAAGCCTGGTACGGCTTTCGCGGGGAACGGTATCGCCATCTGGACTTTCGGACTCCGGGCTTCTACAAGTCCATCCGGCATCCCATCCAAGCCGGTTTCCTGCTGGCGTTCTGGGCGACGCCGGTCATGACGCTGGGGAAGCTTTTGTTCTGCGTGATGTGCACCGCCTACATCCTGATCGCCGTGAAGTTCTTCGAAGAACGCGACCTCGTCGCTGAGTTTGGAGAGCGTTACCGCAGTTATATGCGGCAGGCGCCGGCCTACATCCCGTTGCCCGGACGCTCCACTCGCTCCGCGATGGCCGATGAGGGCGTCGTGGCGGGCGACTGAACCGGGCGATGCCAAAGGAGGGACAGTACCATGCGATGGCTTGTTGACCTGTCTTGTCTGGCAATCACCGCGGCAGTCTTGGCGTGGGCGCTCGCTGCGTGGCCGGGCTTCGGCCCAGCCGCCCCCGAGGCCGGCGAAATCGCCACTACGCAATTGCGGGAGGTTGGATCATGACAACGTTCGCAGAATGGCTCAGCCTATGCGGCCGAATTCTGGACATCGGCGTGCTACTGGGCTTTCCGCCCCTTCAGAATTGAGCCGCCCGCTTGGCTTCGGCGACCTGGCGGTAGCGCTCGGCCAGGCGGCGGGTGATGACGGCCATGTCCCAGTTGCGCTCGACCTCGGCCCGGGCGCGCTCGGCGAGCGCTGCAGCCTTCTCCGGGCTCTCGAGGAGCGCCACAACCTTTTCCGCATAGGCGGCGGGATCATCGGCCAATTCCACGATCTCGCCGCTTTGCTCCGCCAGACCCTCCGCCCCCAGCGACGTTGACACACACGGTATGCCCGCCGCAAAGGCCTCCAGCAGCTTCACGCGCACGCCCGAACCGGTCCGGATCGGCGCGATGAAAACGGTATAGCGGCCCAGGGGCTCGCGGATGTCGTCCGCCGCGCCAAGGTATTCCACGCCCGGCAGGGCGGCCAACTCTTGCGCGAAATCCTTGGGCGCCTGGGCGCCGACCACCTTCAGCCGCGCCTGCGGAAGTCTTTCGAGCACCCGCGGCCAGGCGCCTTCCAGGAACCAGTTGAGCGCCTCACGGTTGGGCGGATGCCGGAAATTGCCGACGAAGAGCACGGTATCCGGCTCGCGGCCGTCGCGACGAAATTCGTAGCGCGAGACGTCGATGCCGGCCCGAAACCCCTCTTCGATCGGCGGGGCGTTCCAGGCGAAGCTTTCGAGATACCGCCGGTTGACGGCCGTACACACCTGCACCGCGTCGAACCGCCGCAGCGCCCGCCGCTCGAAGCGCAGCGCACGCAGGTACTCAAACAGGTAGTGACTGCGCAACGTCCAACTGGTCGTGCCCTGCAAAGCGCGCAGTACGGACTGGAAATAGACGTCGTGCTCGAACAGAAACGTCGCGATGCGCCGAAAATCCGCCGCGTAGACCGCCAGTTGCGTGTACTCGATCTGCACCACATCGATCTGCTGGAGGTAGATCGTGCGATGCAGCTTCCACTCGACCTCGCGATCCCAAAAATGCTGCGCGGCGTGGGGCTGGAGTACGGCGCCGTCGGTGACCGGGCCGGTGCGGCGCAGCACCAGCTCCGAACCCGCGCAGAGGTCGCCCAGCGCCTGGTTCGCAGCAACCTCCTTCGGCTCGTCGAGCAGGCAAAACAGGTGCAGCCGCACCAGCGGAATCAGCCGGCGGATAGTCTGGTTCATGAAGACCGCGCCGCCATGCACCGGCGGCTCCATGCCGTAGGGTGAGACGAACAGCACGTTGAGCTTTTCCGGCTTCGGGTCGAGCTTCGCGAAGCGGTCGCGAAAATAGCCGCCCATGGGCCGCCGAAATGCCTCCGTATCGTCGACGACGGCCATGCGGCGGGCCCGAATGCGGGCGCCGCAAGCCTCGAAAATCTGCACGAACGCCATCAGCAGGCTCAGCGCGCCGGGACGCAAAGGGCTGGGGCCCAGCGCGGCCTGGATCAGGAGCGCGAACTGCAGCCAGATCGTGTGCTCCACCAGCCGCGACGCCGAATGAATGTTTTTCCACACGAACAGCAGCCGGTTTTTCTCGATCACGCGGTTGACGTACCCGGCCTTGAACTTCTTGCCGATGGTGCCGCGGTGCTCGTGGTAAACGACGCTGCCCGGCGCATACAGAACCTTCCAGCCGCGCTTCCAGGCCATGAAGCTCAGGTCCGAGTCTTCGTAGTAGAACGGCCGCAGTAGCGCGTCGAACCCGCCGATCTCGAGGAATTTCTTGCGGTCGTAGGCGCTGGAGCCGCCGCCGGCGTAGAAGGCCGGGTAGAGGCGGTCGACCTGCTCGTCGATGGCGTGGCCCAGCTCCAGCCCGCGGGCGGTCCAGCGGCCATGCGTCAGGCCCGTCTCTTCGCGGCGGCGCGTGGGGTCGGAGAAGAAGATCTGCGCGGTGACGGCAAAAACCTGCGGATCGTCAAAGCCTTCGAGCAGCGGCGCCAGGAAATCCGGCTCGACACGCATGTCGTTATTGAGCAGCACGACGATGTCATTGCGCGCCGCGTCGAAACCCGCGTTCGAGCCGCCGCCAAAACCGAGATTTTCTTCCAGGGACAGGACGCGAACGGTCGGGAACGCTGCTTGCAAATACTCGACCGTGCCGTCGCTCGAGCCGTTTTCCACCACGATGACTTCGTTGTCGGGGTTGCCGGCCATGGCTTCGACCACCGAGCCGAGGTTGGCTTCCAGGTGGTGTTTGCCGTTCCAGGTGGGGATGACTACGCTGGCCGCACGGTCGCGGACGGGCTCGTCTTGCGGCGGCAGCTTGGGCAGCAGCAGCGCAATCAGATCGCTCAGCCACAGCGCCGCCAGCGACCCCAGCAGCAGCCACGGGGCGATCAGCAGCGCAAACAGCGCCTCCCCCAGCGCCTTCAACAGTCCTTTCATTGCTGGATCGAGACCGAGTCCGCCAGCCGCCGGTTGACTTCCACGCGGCACGGCAAATGCAGGTAGCCGTGGATCTGCTTGCCGCGGTGCGCCATCGGCAGGGCGAGCGCGTTGTCGATCCAGTCGCACATCACGTAGTTGATGTCGTCTCCATCGGCAATGGCGGGCGAGAACGAAAAGTTGCCGGGATAGAGCTCCGGCAGGTCGAGGTGGAAATCGACGGTGGCGATGTCACCGGCCTGCATCGGCGGCAGGTCCACACCCTCGCGCGCGGTGTTGGAGCCGGCGAAGTCGAGGCCCATGTGGTTGCGCAGCATGAAGCCGACATTGGGCGCGTCAATGCGGCGCTTGGCGCGAACGCTGATGCGCAGGATCAGCGTGGCGCTCGGCTCCATCATGGCCAGCGGTTGGCCGGCTGCGTCGAGCGCGGCAATGCCGATGATCTCCGCGCCGCCGTCGCCATGGCGATGGTCGACGTTGGGAATATGCTCAACGATCTCCGGCGCGATGGATGCGTCGCGCGGCGGCGCTGCCGCCGAGCCGCGACGGTCCAAGTAGGCGGCGTCTTTTTCCGTCATCCGCGCCAGGTACTTGCTGACCACGCGGTCCGGCGGACCGAGTTCGATCATCCGGCCTTTCTCCAGCCACAGGCACTGCGTGCCCAGCGCCTTCACGTCGGCCATCGCGTGTGAAACGAACAGAATCGTCACGCCGCGCTTGCGCAGTTGATGCACCTGCCGCATGCAGCGCTGGCGGAAGTAGAAATCCCCGACGGCCAGCGCCTCGTCCACCAGCAGCACCTCGGGCTCCACGTTGATCGCGACGGCAAAGGCCAGCCTCACCAGCATGCCCGAGGAGTAGGTTTTGACCGGCTGGTTGATGAACTCGCCGATCTCGGCGAACTGCTCGATGGCCTCGTAACGGCGGCTGATCTCGGCGGTCGTCAGCCCCAGCACCGTGCCGCTGAGGTAGACGTTGTCGCGGCCGGAAAACTCGGGGTTGAAGCCGGCGCCGAGCTCGAGCAGGGCGGATACGCGGCCGTTGACCTCGACCTCGCCCGCGGACGGCCCGAAGATCTGCGCCGCTAACTGCAACGAGGTGCTCTTGCCCGAGCCGTTCTCTCCGATCAGGCAAAAAACCTCGCCGCGGCCGACCTCGAAGGAGACGTCGCGCAGCGCCCAGTGGTTTTCATGCCGCTGCAGGCGGTTGAACGTCAGTAGCTCTTTGAGCCGATCAGCCGGGTTCTGGTAGATCGGGTAGCTCTTGGAGACCGAGCGAAAGGCTACGGCGGGAGAGGACATCCGCGAATCTCCCAGTGTAAACCGTTTGGCGTTGCGCAGTTATGGCTTGCCGCTGTGGTCTCTGGAGACGCCTTGAGGCTCGCTCGGTCCGATCATGCGTCAATCGTCAACCGCAGTATGATGCAGAGGCGGCTAGCAGGGACCGAGTTCGTCTAGCAGCAGGTGGTGGTCGACATTGTCTTGACACTTTGGGAGCGACCGACGTCGCACGCTCGGGGCAACGCGGGAAGCCGTCCATCGGTCGTAGGCCAGCACACTAGCTGTCAACTACCAGGGCGCCGACGACTTCGCGCCAAGTTACGAAATCGCGGATGACTACGCGTATCCGGTTCAGCAATTCGCCCCGCCCACAAGATCACGCCGGCTCGTTCAAAGATGAGCCGGCCGGTTCGACCCGGCGGTCCATCCGTTTCGAAACCCACCGAACCCCCGGCGACAGCCACGCGTGGCTGTCCCAACGCACCTCGCCGCTCACGAAGTCCCGCAAAAGACCTTCTCCCCCAACCACCGCCGCTCGAGCTTCCCCCGCTCCCCCGGCGTCAACTCATGCAGCCCGCCGCGTTGCTCGCGCACGTAGTCCAAGATCGTCGAGACCGGTGCGAACCAGCCGTTCTTCCTGCTCAGCCGCTGCATCAGCTCCATAAAGCGCTGGTCCAGCGCTCCGTCTTCCATGAACCAGTGCGCGTAGTGCGTGTACATCAGGCAAAGGCCGCCCTCGGCCTCCACCTGGTCCTGCGCCTGCTCGGTCAGGTGCCGTTTGTAGGCCTCGCAGTTGGCGCCCTCGGTGCTCGCGAACCACGCCTGCACGTAGGGCTTGGAGGCGTCGTGGTACGGCGCCCAGGGGCACTCGTTCAGATTGTTCGGCCCGGAAAAAACGAAATTGCGGCAGTAGCGGATGCGCTCGTGGCAGATGTCGCCCCAAAAGTACGGGCTCGACTCATCCGCGCCGAAGTAGCGCTGACTCTTACCGCGGCTCAGGGCCTTGTACGCCGCCCGCCGCCAGCCGGTCAGCCGCTCGGCTGTCCAGTAGATCGCCTCTTCGTTGTAGTGGTTCGCCATTGAGGACGGGTACGCGCCAAAGCAGTCGCGAAAGGCGTCCAGCGCGGCGATCGTCTCTTCGCGAAACGAGCCGTGGGCGGCGGCGTGGTGCCAGCCGATCTCGAAACCCGCTTCCTGCAGCTTCAGGCAATGCTTGCGGAACGCCGGGTCCTGGCAGGTGTCGCCCGGCGAGTTCGGCTCGCGCACCGGGTCGACCATCCACACGGCCTTGGTGGTGCGAAAGCCCAGATCCCCCAAAAAACCGTAGATGCGTTCGCTGACCGGCAGCAACTGGCCGTCGGGGTCGTCAAAAACCGAGAAGGCGAAATCCTTGCCGTCCGGCCACTGGATGCGGGGAAACTGTCCGCTCATCGAGCTTCGACCCAGATCGGGCTCGACCAGGCCATCTGTTCATTGGCCTGCACCACGCGCACGTAGTACCAGTTCGTCTGAGAACCGTCGCGCTCGATCGGCACGCTGAACGACGCGGAGTGGTTCGGCCCAAAGACCAGCCGGTGGAACATCGCCGACTCCCACGGAAACGGCCGCGTAAACAGCATTTCGTTCGACTCGGCCAACTCGGCGAAGCTCTGCGTCAGCGCACACTTCGACGGCCTCGTGCATGAAACCGTCACCTTCGTCGAGGCGTCGCCCTCGAGCTTCATCACCAGCGCTTTTTGCGAGAAATCATCCACCTGCTGCTTGAGCGCGGTGAACGACTGCACGCGGATCGAGCGCTCGTTGCGGTCGACGATGCGGTCGCGCCGGAACTCGTCCAGCGGTCCCGGCGTAAAGCACGGCTCGGCTTCCACTAGGCGTCCGCCCTCGACTTCCACCGTGAAGTCCCAGTTCGCCGTTCCGCCCCAGCCCAGCGCGGGCCACGGTCCCCAGCCGTACTCGAAGCGCAGCACCACCGGCTCGTCCCAGCCGCCGGGCTCGCGGTCCATCGGGAACTCGCGGTGAATGACCTTGTTGTTCTCGAGGATCTCGATGCGGTCGACCTGATCCCAACCCTGCACGCTGACGTCGAGCCGCCGCTCGCGCACGTACTCGAGCTCCGAGCCCATCATGTGGCCGTTGAGCTCGAAATCCAGGCCGATGCGGTCGCCCGTCACCGCATAGCAGCGGCGCGCCCTCAGCGCCTCGAAAATGGCCTCGCGCGTCAGCTCCTCGCACTTCACCGCACACAGCCCCTCGCGGTAGCCGCCGGGATAGCCCAGATGGTCGTCCGACGAAGCGATCGCGCCCAGCCGATGCCCCTGCGCCAGATAGTGCTGCCAGGTGTGGCGCGTCCAACGGCCGCCTTCGGTGTGGCGCTTATAGGGGAACGGCGCGCGGTCATGCTCGGCGCAGCCCCACTCCGAGTGGATCTCGAGCACGGGCGATACTTCGGGGTCGATCGAGTCCGCCGCGATGCCGCGATGCCCCAGCCGGTTCGACGGATGGTGCGGGACCATGATGCAGCCCCGCTTCTTGGCGAAGGCCTGTAGCTCCCGCAGATCCTCGATCAGCTCGTAGTCGCCGGCGAGGTCGGGAAACAGGATGTGGTAGTCGCCCTCCATCGCCCCGTGGCGCTCATAGCCCAAAATGGTGACGAACTCACCGGCTGAGTCGTACTTTCGGGCCAACTCCACCACATCCGGCCAGCGCGCCTTGGCCACGTGGAAACCGTTGAGCCACTTGTGCTCGATCTTGCCGTCGCACTCGCCCACGTCCGGCCAATACGAGTGCGGCGTAAAGGCATAGAAATCCAGATGATTGCGAGCGATCTCAAACGAGCGCTCAAGCGTCCCCTGGGCGTAGCCGACCTGGTTGTGGTTGTGCAGGTCGCCAAAGAAGTTGCGGTAGCTCTTCCCCGCCCCTGCCTGCGCAGCGGCCCCGGCGGCGGCGGGCGTCAGGGCCGCGCCCTTCATCAGATCGCGGCGTGTGATCGCCATCACTGCACGCGCGCTGCGAAGTCCCGGCCGACCATGTCGGCTTCCTCTTGCGGCAGCCCCACAATTCCCAGAAGGTGATTTGTCTTGGGAAAGATGAACCAAGGCGTCTCGCCGTCCATGCCGAAGTACCCCCCGAACGAGGCCACGAACTTCGCGTCCGTCAGCTTCTCCTTGGCGTCGTAGGCCAGATTGCCGGCGGCATTGGGGTCCTTGGTGACGATCAGAAATAGCTGGTACGTCTTGCCGTCCTTCTCGTAGGTGGCGAGATTGCCGCCGGGCAGATAATCCTTGCCCAGCAGGTTGTCGTCGACCAGCTCCATCTTGGTCTGGCCGTCGCGCGGAAAGCGGCGGCTTTCGTCGGGCGGCTTCGGCGCCTCGACCGCAACGGGGGCCTCTTCCGACTCATTTCCTCCACAAGCAAGTCCCACTACAACAGCAAGATACAAGCAATACTTCATCTAGAATCTCCAGCGAGAGAAAGTTCCCGTTGCACCGGCTCGGCGGGCGCCTCCACGATCTCCACCGGGGCCCCCACGCGCACCTCGCCGCCCTCGAGCACCCGCCCGTAGACGCCGCCGCGGCGCCCCGGGTCGAGCGCCTTCTGCAGCCCGTCCGCCACATCGTCCATCAGGCGGCACGGACGCGTCTCGGCGATCACGCGGATCAGACAAGGCCCAATCCGAAGAGCGCGCCCGATCGCGGAGCCCAGGTCGACGCCGCTCAGCACCAAGTTGGCGCGACGGGCCCCGGGGCTCAACTGTTGCCCCAACTCCGCACAGGCATCGCGCCAGGCGGCTTCGTCCAGCAGGGTGATTTGTCGATTGCCCCCTCCGGCGTGATCTCCGGTCAGGCCGGCGCCGGGGACGGCGATGGTCGCCTGCACTTCCCGCACCGGCGTGCGGGCCGACGGGCGCAAGAAAATTCGCGTCAACGATCCCATCGCAAGCGCCATCATAGCGCGGCTGACCTAGTCGATTTCCATGCCCAGGTGCTTCGCCAAAAACGCCCACTCGTCGGCCAGCTCTTCAATCTGCTTCGAGGTCGGCTTCCCCGCCCCATGCCCGGCGGAGGTCTCAATGCGGATCAGCACCGGCGCGTCGCCTTTCTGCCGATGCTGCAGCTCCGCCGCGAACTTGAAGCTATGGCCCGGCACCACGCGGTCGTCCGTGTCGGCGGTGGTCACCATCGTCGGCGGATACTCGGAGTGCTTGCGCAAGCTGTGATACGGCGAATAGGCGTACAGCGCCTCGAACTCGCGCGGGTCGTCCGCCGAGCCGTAGTCGTCCACCCAGAACCGCCCGGCGGTGAACTGGTGGAAGCGCAGCATGTCCATCACGCCGACCGCCGGCAGCGCCGCCCCAAACAGCTCCGGACGCTGCGTCATCACCGCGCCCACCAGCAACCCGCCGTTCGAGCGGCCGTGGATCGCCAGTTTCTCCGATGAGGTGACCTTGTTGTCGATCAGCCACTCCGCGGCGGAGATAAAGTCGTCGAACACGTTCTGCTTGTTGCTCTTCGTGCCGGCCTGGTGCCACTCCTCGCCGTACTCGCCGCCGCCGCGCAGGTTGGCCACCGCCAGCACGCCGCCGAGGTCCAGCCAGCTCATCCAGGTGGTGGAAAAAGACGGCGTGATCGAGATGTTGAAGCCGCCGTAGCCATACAGCAGCGTAGGATTCCGCCCGTTGCGCTCCATCCCCTTGCGATAGGTCAAGAACATCGGGATGCGCGCGCCGTCCTTGCTCTGGTAGAAAACCTGCTCGGTCGTGTACTCCGAAAAGTCGAACGGAACCTTCGTCGTCAGCACCTCCGTGCTCTTGCCGGTGAGCAGGTCGTAGCGATAGATCGTCGGCGGCTGGGCGTAGCTCGAGAAGCTGTAGAACGTCTCGGTGTCGCCGCGCGAACCATAGAATCCCGTGGCCGTGCCGATGCCGGGGAACTCAACCTCCCGCACGAACTCGCCGCGGAGGTCAAAAATTCGCACCTGCGACTTGGCGTCCTTCAGGTAGCTGCACAAGAAGACGTTGCCGATCAGGTCCGAGGCGATCAGCGTCTCCTTTGCGGCAGGCACGACCTCGCGCCAGTTCTCAGGCTCGGGCTTGCGCGTATCGATGGCGATGATGCGCCGCGTCGGCGCCTCGTGGTCAGTCTGGAAGTAGAAAATGGGCCCGTCGGCATCCAGGAACGTGTACTCCTGGTCAAAGTTGCTGATGAGCTCCGCCGGAAACGAGTAGGGCTCGCTCAAGTCCTTGTAAGCGACGCGGTATTTTTCGTCCGTACCCTTCCAGATGGTGATCACCAGCCAGCGACCGTCGGAGCTGACCGTCGCGGAAAAACCCCAGTCCGGATGGTCCGGGCGCTCATACACCAGCACATCATCGGCCTGCGGCGTCCCGACGCGGTGGTAGTAAAGCTTCTGGTTCAGATTCGTCTTCTGGAACGCCTCGCCCTGTTTCGGCTGCTCGTAGCGGCTGTAGAAGAACCCCTTGGAATCCTGGGTCCACTCCGCGCCGGAAAACTTCACCCACTCGAGCTTGTCATCCAGGGGTTTGCGGGCGGCCACGTCGAGCACCTTCCAGGTCTGCCAGTCCGAACCGGCGGCGTTCTCGGCGTAGGCCATGTAGCGGCCGTCCTCAGAAAACTCAAAAGCGCCCAAAGCCACGGTGCCGTCGTCGGACCAGGCATTGGGGTCGAGCAGCACTTCGGGCTCGGCGTCGAGCGAGGCGCGCTCGTACAGCACGCTCTGGTTCTGCAGGCCGTCGTTCTTGAAGTAGTAGTATTTGCCGCCTTCCTTGATGTAGACGCCGACCTTCTCGTAGTCCCACAACTGCTCGACGCGTCTGCGAATGGCTTCGCGCTGGGGCAGCTTCTCCAGATAGCCGAAGGTCGTCTTGTTCTGCGCCTCGACCCAGGCCTTCACCTCGGCGGACTCGCGCACGTCGTCTTCGAGCCAACGATAGGGGTCGGAGACCTTCATGCCGTGGTAGACGTCGGTGTGGTCGGAGCGGCGGGTTTCGGGGTAGACGATATCCTGGGCGATCAGAGCGTTCATGGAGATCAAAACGAGGAGCGCGGTGCGGAGCATGGCGATGATTGGATTGTAGCGAGCCCCAGGGGTGCTAATCTCTCGAAGCAGGCCCCATTTCGCATGCAACTCGACCTCTCCGACCGCCAGCGCTCCACCATTGCCGTCGCCTTGACGATCGTCGCGGCATGCGTCATCCTCGCCGCGGTCGGCTTCGTATTCTGGCTGCTGGCGAAGTTTGTCGCCGAGTTCGCCAGTGTGATCATGCCGCTGACGGTGGCGGCGATCGCCGCCCTGGTCTTCCGGCCCTACTACGACCTGCTGCGCGACAGGCTGCGCCTGCCGGACTGGGTCGCGGTCACCGTAGTCTTTCTGTCCATCCTGCTTCCCCTGGCGGCCTTCGGCTGGTTCTTTGGGGCAAAAATCATCAACCAGACCAACGAGATCGTCCGCCGCATGCCCGAGCTGCTTGAGAGTCTCAACGAAACCCTGCGGTCGAACTTGCCTGCAGTGATCGCCTTCATCGAGCGCCACAAGCTCGACGAAGCGATCGACAGCGCCATCCAAGGCGGACGGCAACAGATCACCCAGGGGTTGAGGGCAGTCGGCTCCGGAGCGATGTCCGCCGGCGCAGGCGCTCTCTCGATCGCCGGCTCCGCCTTGTCGTGGCTGGTGCTGCCGGTGTACTTCGGCTTCTTCTTGATGGCGGGAGGCATGGAGCTCTCAAAGCTCAAAAAGCACCTGCCCTTCCTCAAGCCCAACACCCGCGACGACCTGGTCTATCTGGTCGAGCAGTTCGTCGACATCATTGTGGCCTTCTTCCGCGGCCAGATCATCATCGCTTTCTTGCAGGGGCTGCTGTTCGCGGTCGGCTTTACTCTGGCGGGCTTACAGTTCGGCTTCTTAATCGGCCTCGTGCTGGGTTTCTTGAACGTCATCCCCTACCTGGGCAACATCCTCGGCCTGGGCGTGGCGTTGCCGCTGGCGCTGCTGCAGCCCGGTGGCGGCTGGGCCCGCGTCGGCTTCGTGCTGGCCGTCTTCGCGGTGGTGCAGATGATCGAAGGCTACTTCCTGACGCCCAAAATCATGGGCGACCGCACGGGCCTGCACCCAATGGCGATCATCGTGGCGATCTTCTTCTGGGGCACGGCGCTGTCCGGGATTCTGGGGATGATCCTGGCGATCCCGCTGACGGCTTTCCTGGTGGTGTTCTGGCGGCTGGCCCGCGAGAAGTACGTCCGCGAATTGGTTTGACGAACCCCGAGGGCGCCGCCCGCAACTCTGCTGCGGGCGACGCGAAACGTCCTAGGCGAACCCGCGGCGTTCGCGAAACTTCTGGATGGCGTTCTGCGTCTCCGCCAGCGGCAGCCCCAGCTTCTGGCCCACCCGGATGACCGTATCCTCTTCCACCACGCTCATATGGAAGTCGGAGAAGACCTCCTCGAGAGTGCGTTCCAGAAGGAAGTACTGCGCCCGGCTGCGCAACTCGCGTGAATCCTCTTCCGACAGGCCCAACTGCTTCGCGAAGCGCGCCAGCACCTCGTTCTCCTGCGGATCGGCGACGCCGTCAGCCAGCGCGGCCGCCCAACAGATCATCAACACGCTCTTCGCTCGCGACGGATCGATGCTGCCCACGTCCTCCGCCGTCGGATCCGCTTCCGCCTCCAGATCCGCCACCGTCAGCCCAACCGAAGCCGCAAACGGCGCCAGGAACTTGCGCTCAGCCTCGTCGAAATTGCCGTCCGATCGCGCAATCGACACCAGCATCGCCAGCAGCGTCGGCAGATCGTCGGTGCCGCGCACCGGATGCACCGCCAACTGGCTCTCGAACCGCGTCATCGTCTCCTGCTGCGCATCGACGGCAACCCAGCGGCGCTTCTCGAGATCCCAGCGAAACAAGCTCGACACCGACCGGAACGCACGAGCGATGGCGTAGCGGCGAATCTCTTCATCCGGGTCCACGGGAGGGCCGTCAGCAAACGCTTCCGCCACTTCCACCCGCGCCTCGGCATGTTCGGTCGAGCCCAGCACGCCATTCAAAGCGGCGGCCAACGAACGGCGCAAACCGCCCAGAACGCCTGGGCCGGATTCCGGCTCGGCCTCCTGCTTCTTTGGCAACGGTCGCAACTCCGCGGAAGCTGAAACCGAACGTCCGGTCACCGGACAGGTGAAGCGGCAGAAAACCGAGCCGCTGCGAATATCGGCGCTCGTCGTCAGCGGCTCGATGGATTGGTAGTCGAAAGGATTTGCCATTTTGGCCGGACGTGGGCTGTTCACTGTTACCAAACTATCAAACAACGTGTTCTTCGCGGGCGATGCGATGCCAGGCTGGTACCATGGTTCTCACCTCACTTTACCCGTTCGAGGAACCCTGATGGATCACGAAAAGATGTTCTCGCTGGCCGGCAAGAAGGCGCTGGTCGCGGGCGCGAGCCGAGGAATCGGGCTCGCCATCGCCCAAGCCGCCGCCGCCCAGGGCGCGCACACCGTACTCGCGGCCCGCTCCGCCGACGCCCTCGATGCAGAAGCCGCCGCCCTCCGCGAGAAGGGTTATCAGGCCGAAACCTGTGCGCTCGATATGAAAGATCACGCCTCGATCGACGCCTGCGCCGACCGCCACGGCGACGCCGACATTCTGATCAACGTCGCCGGCACGAACATCCGCAAGCGCTTCCAGGACTACACCGAAGACGAATACGAACACATCATGCAGACCAACCTGCATGGGCTGGTGCGGCTCACCCAAAAAGTCGGCGTCAAGATGATCGAGCGCGGCCAGGGGGGCAAGGTCGTCCACATCGGCAGCCTGATGTCGTTGCTCGGCCTGCCCTACCTGTCGATTTACGCGATGACCAAGAGCGCGCTCGCTGGTTTGACCAAGGTTCTCGCCGCCGAATGGGCCGAGCACGGCATCCAGGTCAACTGTATCGCTCCCGGCTTCATCCTCACCGATCTCAACCGTGACATGTGGCAGCCGCCGGAGATGAAACAGTGGCTCGCCGGCGCTCAACCGAATCCGCGCCTGGGAACCCCGGACGACATCGCCGGCCTCGCCGTCTTCCTGTCCAGTCCGGCCGCGGACTACATCACCGGACAGGTGATCGCCTCCGACGGAGGCTACACCACCACCGCTAAGTGGCCTTTCGGACCGGCTCAGTAGCGACGGGCGCAACGCCTCCGCCGCCTCCGCGTCTGAATCTCTAGCGCGTCCATGCTGTTGTTCGCCATCACCGTCTTTCTCGGCGCCTTTCTGTTGTTCCAGGTTCAGCCGTTGCTGGGGCGCTACATTCTGCCCTGGTTTGGCGGCGGACCCAGCGTCTGGACCAGCTGCATGCTGTTCTTCCAGGCGTTGCTGCTGGGCGGTTACGCCTACGCTCACTGGATCGCCTCGCGACTCACGCCGCGCACGCAGGGACGCCTGCACATCGGCATCCTGGCGCTGTCGCTGCTGGCCTTGCCGATCGATCCCAACGCGGAGCTCTGGTCGGGAACCGTTTTCGAAGACCCTACCGAGACCATCCTGCTGTTGCTGCTGGTCACCGCCGGCCTGCCCTATTTGATGCTCTCGGCGACATCGCCGCTGGTGCAGCGCTGGTTCGATCTGGCCATGCCGGGCCGGTCCGCCTACCGGCTGTATGCGCTGTCCAACGTCGGATCGCTGCTGGCGCTGCTGAGCTATCCGCTGATTGTCGAACCGACGCTGGGCGTGCATACGCAGAGCGTGCTGTGGTCCTGGATCTACGCCGCCTTCGTACTGACCTGCAGCGCCTGCGCCTGGAAGGCCTCCCGGTCCTCCCGGCAGGAACCCGCCCATCAGGCGCGTGAAGCCCTCCCCCCCATCCCCGCGCCGCAGTGGATCATGTGGCTGGCGCTGTCGACCTGCGGTTCGACGCTCCTGCTGGCCACTACCAACCAGATGTCGCAGGAGATCGCGGTGGTGCCGTTTCTGTGGATTCTGCCGCTGTCGATCTACCTCGTCTCGTTCATCCTGACCTTTGAGAGCGACCGCTGGTACCGGCCCAGGATCTACGGCTATCTGCTGGCCGTCGCCGTTCCCGGCGCCTGCGCAGCGATGGCCGCGGGCGGATTGCTGCCGCTTGAAGTTCAGGTCGTGCTGTTTTCGCTGGCGCTGTTCGCCGGCTGCATGAGCTGTCACGGCGAACTCTCCCGCTCCCGCCCGCCCGCCGCCCAGGCCACCATTTTCTACCTGGTCATCGCCACCGGCGGCGCACTGGGCGGCGTGGTGGTGGCGCTGGTGGCGCCGCGGCTGTTCCCCGGCTACTGGGAGTACCCGCTGGCGCTGGCGGCCTGCTGCCTGCTCACGCTGATCGCCTGGGTGTGCTCCGGCGCCTGGGAACCGTCGCTCGAGCCCGAAGCGCTGTGGGGTCCGCCGCCGGCCATCCTGGTGGCGTTGTTCACCGTCGGATACGCCTTTGCCATGCAGGCCGGGGAACCCTCCGTCGCCCTGGCGCGCAACTTCTACGGCGTGTTGCGGGTGAGTGAAGAACACGACGCCAACGGACGCTTCCGCATCCTCACCCACGGCCGCACCGAACACGGTACGCAGTACCTCGACGCCAAACGCCGCTTCATGGCCACCACCTACTTCGGCCCGGCCAGCGGAGCGGCATTGGCAATCGAGCAGCACCCCAAGCGCAACACGGGCCGTCCGCTCGAAATCGGCGTGATCGGCCTCGGCGCCGGCACGCTCGCCGCTTACGGCAAGCCGGGCGACCACATCCGCTTCTATGAGATCAATCCGCAAGTCGTCGACGTGGCGCGCTCCCAGTTCACCTACCTCAGCGACACTCCGGCCAAGGTCGACGTCGTGGTCGGCGACGCCCGCATTCGCCTCGAAGAAGAGTTGGCCAAAGGCGACCAGCCGCTCTTTGACGTCCTGATCGTGGACGCGTTCTCCAGCGGCGCCATCCCCATCCACCTGCTCACCGCCGAGGCCGGCGAAGTCTACGCCCAGCGGATGACCGAGTCCGGACTGCTGGTCTTCCACATCTCCAACCGCTTTCTCGACCTCGAGCCGGTGCTCCAGGGCATGGCCGAGCACCTGGGCATGACGGCCGTACGGACGGACTCGAAGTCCGACCCCTCAATCGGCGCCAGCGACTCCGCCTGGATGCTGCTGACCCGCGACGGCCGCTTCCTGCACGCGCCGACCGTGAAGTCCGTCACTACCGGCGCGGCCGGGGAATCCCTGCGCTGGACCGACAGCTTCGCCGGCCTCTGGCAAGCTCTGCGCTGAGCAGCGTCGTGCCGCGGCCGCAGTTCCTTGCCTAAGAGTGTTCGGTGATAGCCCCCGGCTTCAGCCGGGCTCACTAAGATCGGCCCCTCCCGTCTCTTGCACTTGCCCTCACCCGCGAGAGTATTTCCCCCGGTATTTCCCCCGGTTAAAACCGGGGGCTATAGGGAAACCGGAGACGGAATCGGTGTATCGTCGGACCGTCTGGATCAGCGGACGCAGTATTGTCACACTCTCTCTTCAGGGCGCGGGCCCGCAATCTAAAGCTTGCGGCACGGACGGACTCTTTGCCCGCTCCATTCTTCCGTGCCGCGCGCGCTTCACCGCCGGCGACATCCACTGGCGCCTCCCTGCCCCCATGCGCCAAACTCTGAAGCGATGCAGTCCATCCGCCTGGCCGCCGCGCAGTTCGAAGCGCGAGACGCCGACAAAGACTACAACCTCTCCCGCGTCGAAGCCCTCGCCGCCGAAGCCGCAGCCCAGGGCGCCGAGCTCGTCTGCTTCCACGAGTGCGCCATCCCCGGCTACACCTTCCTCGAAACCCTCGACCGCCCGGCCATCGAAGCGCTCGCCGAACCGCTCGACAACAGCCCCTCCCTGGAACGCGTACGCGCCGTCGCGACCCGGCTCGGCATCGGCATCGGCGTCGGTCTGGTGGAGATCGACAACGGCCGCCTCTATAACACCTGGGCGCTGGTCGACGAGTCCGGCGTCGTCGCCAGCCACCGCAAGATCCACGCCTTCATCAGCGAACACGTCGACTGCGGCGATCGCTACACCGTCTTCGATTGGCGCGGCTGCCGCTTCGGCGTCCTCATCTGCTACGACTGCAACCTCGTCGAGAACGTGCGCATGAACGCGCTCGAGGGCGTGGAGATTCTGCTGGCGCCCCACGTCACCGGCTGCCTGCCCTCCCCCATGCCCGGCCGCGGCGTGGTCGCGCCGGAAATCTGGCGGAATCGCGAATTCGATCCGGTTCGTTGCCGCCAGGAATTCGACGGACCCAAAGGGCGGGAATGGCTGCTGCGCTGGCTCCCCGCCCGGGCCTTTGAGAACGGCATTTATCTGGTCTATTCCAACCCCATCGGCGAAGAGGGCGGTACGATCAAGCCGGGCGGCTCGCTCATTCTGGACCCCTACGGCGAGATCCTTGCCGAGTGCCGCAAGCTGGGCGACGAGGTCGTCACGGCCCTGTGCGATCCGGCCAAGCGAGCCGAAGCCTCGGGAACCGCCTACATCAACGCGCGCCGTCCGGAGCTTTACAGCCGAATGCTCGACCCCAATCCGCGCCTGCGGCCCGACGGCAAGCCCGAGATCTGGTGGAAGGGCCGCCCCGCCGGCTGATGGAATAGATAGTGCGCGCCGCCCTATTTTCGGCTAAAATCTGAGTCTCGAGGGACTGAATTTCAGCAAACATTGTGAGGGGAAAATGAAGCTTCTGGAAACGATCCTGCAGGCCCAGGGGGGCGGCGCAGTCAAGAGTCTGGCGCAGAACCTGGGCCTCAGCGAGAGTCAGGCGACCGCCGCGATTCAGCAGTTGTTGCCCGCTCTTTCTTCCGGATTGAAGCGCAACGTCGCCTCGCCCGGCGGCCTGGAAGGACTGCTCGGAGCGTTGCAGCGCGGCAGCCACGACCAATATCTCGAGCAACCCGAGCGGCTCGGAAGCCCCGAGACCATCAGCGACGGCAACTCCATCCTCGGCCACCTGCTCGGCAGCAAGGACGTCAGCCGCAAAGTCGCCGGCAACGCCGCCGCCAGCACCGGTCTGCCGGTCGATCTGCTCAAGAAGATGCTCCCCGTCGTCGCCACCATGGCCATGGGCGCGCTGAGCAAGAACACCGCCCAGCAGGGCATCCAGCGCCAGGCCGCCACGAATATGCCGGCCAACGACCTGATGGGCATGATCACCCCGATGCTCGACGCGGACGGCGACGGCTCCGTAGCCGACGACCTGCTCGGCATGGCCTCGAAGTTCTTTTCGCGCTAGTCCACTGCGAGTAACCACAGACGTTCAAAGGAGACACATTATGGGACTTTTTGATTTCATCCGCGATCTCGGCAAGAAGGTCATGCCGGGCAACGAGGCCGAAGAGATTCAGGCCGACATCACCAAACTGCTCGGCGGCAAGGTGGAAAACCTCTCCGTCGCCTATGACGACGGCGCGGTCACACTCGGCGGCGTGGTCGACACGCAAGCCACCAAAGAAAAAGTCGTCCTGCTGGCCGGCAACGTCAAAGGCGTGGAAAAGGTCGACGACGCCAAGCTCACCGTGAAGCCCGCCCCGGTGGAAGTGAAGGAGCCGGAACCCGAGTTCACCTTCTACACGATCGTCTCGGGCGACAGCCTCTCCAAGATCGCCAAGAAGTATTACGGCAACGCCAACAAGTGGAACACCCTGTTCGAAGAGAACAAGGAGATCATCCAGAACCCCGACCTGATCTACCCCGGCCAGGTCATCCGCGTCCCTAAATCGGCCTGATCGGTAAGGCCCCGGGCTCCTCGGTAGGACGAACATTCCTGTTCGTCCACTCCCGTCCGTCTTCGCGGCTCCGCCAGCACCAAGCCGCGCGCGTCCGGGGCCGTGAAAGAATCACGCGATCCGCGCAGCGGGAGCGTCTTCGAGCCCGTAGGGCGACACTCCCATAGCCCGGTCCGTGAGGGCCGGGTTTCGCATCCGCCGCCAAGCCCCTTTGTTTCTTGGCGTTTGCGATCGACCGGGAGCGAAATCCGAGGGGTCGACCGCAAACGCCTCCTCGTCGCACCGCACTCCCTATTTCTTCACGGCCGCTCAGCAAGCGGTTTCCTGCCCACGCTGTAGCCGCCTACTCCCCCAGCCTCTCCAAATTCCGCCGCACAAGCTGAGTCTTCGGATGCTCCGCCCCCAGGAATTTCTCCAAGACCCGCAGCGCCCGCCCGAATTGCTCCCGCGCCCCCGCCAGATCCCCCAGATCCTGTAGAATCCTGCCCAGGTTGTTGGCACCCCTTGCCACCTCCGGGTGCTCCGGACCGAAGACCTTTTCAACAATCCGCAGCGCCCGCTCCGTCTGCTCCCGCGGCCCCGCCAGATCCCCCAGATCCTGCAGGATCATTCCCAGGTTGTTGGCGTCCGTCGCAACCCCCGGGTGCTCCGGCCCATAGAGCTTCTCATCAATCTCCAGCGCCCGCTCCACCTGCTCCCGCGCCCCCTCCAGCCCCCCCTGCGCCCACAGAGTTGTGCCCAGATTGTTGGCCAAAGTCGCCACCGCCGGGTGCTCCAGCCCGTAGAACTGCTCCCCCATCCCCAGCGCCCTTCGCATCAAATCCAGCGCGCGCGGAAGATCCACCAGAATGTACAGCAGGAAGAGCCCCGTTTCATTGAGCAAACGCGAAGTCGGCTCCCATATCTCGAGCTCTTCGGCGTAGCCGCAGACGGCCGCGGCATGCTCCAGCAGCTCCCGCGAGCGCCCCCAGGTCTCCGGCCGCTGCTTCGAGTACGGAAACCCCGCATTCACCAAGGCCGCCGCCTGCTCGGCCCGCCCTCTGGCCCGATCCCCCAGCCGCGCCCGCACAATCCGCTGCGTCAGCCGGTGCGCCGAGAAGCGTTCCGCCTCCGCCGCCCGCACCAGCGAAAACTGCCGCAGCGCCGCCAGCGCATCCTCCCAGTCCAGCTCCTCCCGCAGCCTCTCCGGCAACAGCTCCGCATACTCGCGGAACAGCCAGACCGGAATATCCGCCGGCGCCAGAAACGCCAGCAACTCAAACAGCTCCACCGCCGGCGGACACGTCTCCGCCAGCCGCGTGAGCGCCAGCTCCACCGTCTTCCAGACGCTGATGTGCTCCGCGTTGCCGCCGAACGCATCCAGCAGCCGCAGCGGCGCCGCCGGCAGATGCCGCTGATACTTCGCGAACGTCCAGTTGCGCTTCTCGATATACGCCGCCGCCTGCTCCAGAGCCAGCGGCAACCCGCCCAGCTCCGCCGACAACGCCCGCGCCTCCGCCGCATCCTCGGCCCGCGCCGGCACGCGCTCGCACAGGAAGGCCCCGCCCGTCGCGTCGTCCCAAGACCACACCGGAACCGTCCGAGCCCGCACCGCGCCCCATGCGTCTGACTGCGCCGTGATCATCACCCGCCCGCGCTCGCCGGCGGGCAGGTAACGCGCGATCTGGTCCGGGTCTTCGGCGTTGTCAAAAATCAGCAGCCAGCCGTCGCGCTCCTCGGCCAACCGCCGCAGACCGTCCGCCCGCGCCTCCTCCACCCGTTCTCCGTCGAAACCCAAGTCCTTGGCGAATCCCGACCAATCCGTCTCCAGGGCCACACCGTCGGCGTTGATCCAGCGCACAAAGGAGTAGTCGGCGCGATGGTTTTCCGCAACCCTCCGAGCCGCCTGCGACTTGCCCACGCCCCCGGGGCCATGCAGCGTCACTACCCGCGAGCTCTCGAAGGCCGCATCGACCCGCGCCAGCAGCTCATCCCGAAACCCAAAATTCGGCACGCTCGGCGTCACATTCCAAAGCTCGGCATCGGACTTGGGCGGCGGGCGCCGGCCTTCGATCGCGGCCAGCAGCTCGGCGTGGCGCCGCTCATTGGCCGCTTCGAGCGTCGCAAAGCGGTCATCGAGAAAGGCCTCCAGCTCGGAATCCCTGCCCGCCAGCGCGTCGATGCGCTCCGCCAGATCGCGGTGCGACTCCCGCGCCTGCTCGGCGATCTGGCCCAGAAACTCCTGCTGCCAGGCGATCCAGCCCTTCTGATGCTTTTTTTCCCGCAGCGCCTTGTGCAGCGCATCCTGCGTCAGCTCCCGCAGCGTGCCGCGCAGATGCTCGTCCAAGCTCGCCGGAAACTCGCCCAGGTCCAGCCCCCGCTGCTGCGGCCAAAGAATCAGAAGCGCTCTCACCTCGCGCCACCACTCCGCCGGCGTCGCCTGCGCCAGCCGCACCGGGTCGTACTGCTCGGAGCGCTGGAACAGCGACGGCAGACTCTCTCGATCCTTCAGGCTCTCGCTGAGCCGAGCATCCCAGGCCGCAAACCACGGCGCCCACTCAGCCTCGCGGTCGCTTTCCAGGAACCCTGCGCCGCCAGCCGGCTTAGCCTGCCGAAGAGCCCGCTGCAGCGCGACCGCGGCCGCCGCCTCCAAATCGTGATTGCCGATATCCCCGATCTGCGCGCCGATATCGCGAAATGCGTCCGCCGCAAGATTGCTGCCGACGCTCCCCGCCGCCTTCAGCAGCCGGCCGATCCAATCGTCGTCATCCAGCCCATGGGAGATCCAGTCCGTGACGACATCGGCGCCCGGACCCAGCGCCGCCGCCGCCGGTCCCACGCCCGCCCACAGCGCCACCCGAATCAATTGAGACGCAAAAGCCTTCCCCGCCACAGCGGAAGGATATCACCCCAATTCGCCAAGAACCGCCGCAAAGCCCTACAGTAAGAACAAAATGCCCCAACGCCCCATCCACAAGTGGATCCCCTGGCTGGCGCTGCTGGTGATCCTCGCCGTCAACTGGACCGGCGTGAAAGGCGCCCTCTACGGCTTCCTGCCCGGCGGGCCTTCCCCCGAGGATCTGCCCGCCTGGCGCGCCGACTACGCCACGGCCCTTGCCGAGTCCCAGGCCTCCGGTAAACCCATCCTGGTGGATTTCACCGCCGACTGGTGCCCGCCCTGCCGCGTGATGGAGCGCGAAGTCTGGCCCGACGAGCGCGTCCGCCGAGCCCTCAACGAGTTCACCGTCCCGCTGCAAATCGATGTCGATGACGAAGCCGCGTCGCCTCTGTCCGACGCCCGGCGCATCCGTTCCATACCCACCGTCCTCATCCTCGACTCCCAAGGCAACGAAGTCGCCCGCAAGGGCATCATGAGCCCCAGCGAAGTCCTCGCCCTGGTCACGAAACACTCCCGCTAGCTACTTCCGCCCCAGCCCAAACTCGTGGCCCATCTCCCCGACCTTGCCGCCCTTGAAGTGCACCTCGATGTACTTCGAACCGCTGATCGGCGTTCCGTCCGTATCCCGCAGCGTCGCCGCCAGCTTCTTCGTCTTCACGTCAAACACGTCCGGCGTATGCGACCAGGCGTACTTGCCGTCCAAGCTGAACGTCACCCAGCCATGCCCGCCCTGCGACAGCTCCACGTGGCCTTTCGGCGTCGGCGGAACCTGTGTGGCGTCGAAGATGAACAGCTTCTCGCCCTTCTGATCGCTAATCCATAGCTCCGTCTCATCCGGCGTCAGCCCCGACCCGTGCGTGCGGTTCGGAATCGGCTCGCCCGGCGCAAACACCCGGTGCATCACCTCGCCCGTCTGCAAGTTCACCATGTCGAACCCCACATGGTTGCCCAGACAGATATACCCGTACTTCTGCTTGCTGTCGAACGTATAGGGAAAGATGCCGCGCTCGCCCACCTCGGGGATGTGCCGAATCAAACTCTCGTCCTCGGTGGAGAAGATCGACAGCATCGTCCGCGTGCCCAAATACAGCCGCTTGCCGTCCAGGCTGACGACGCTGTTGTGCGCCTGCGGCCCCACCGTGATCCGCTTGATCACCTCCCCGGTCTCGCCGTCCAGCACCAACAGCCCCGAATCCGCGCCGGAGTACCACCAGCCCGTCGGCACATAGATCTTATTGCCGTCCAGCGTCACCGACGAGCGGTCCGCCCCCGCCGGCAGCGTCTTTTCCCAAACCTTCTGCTCCGTCTCCAGGTCGAACATCCCCACCCGCCGGTTGGTCGACGAGTAATAAACCGCGTGCTTTTCGAGATTCCCCGCAAAGCCGCGCAGCCCCTCGTCAAAGATCGGCACGGGTATCTTTCGGACCAGCTTGTGCCCGTCATCGATGTCAAACACGAGGATGCCGGTGAAGTCCGCCCGGCCCTCCTTCTGAGCCCCGTCAGGCGTGCTCATATAGAGATAGCGCCCGTCCTTGGGCTGAGCGGCAAGCGACACCGCCCCCTGAAGCAGCAAGGCGAGCAACACGGTCATCCTTCGCATGGCAGGAGTGTAGAGCCAAAGCCTTCCTGAAGCAACCGTTTAACCGATCAACCGATCAACTGGTAAACTCAGGTACCGTGTCGGCGAAGCCTCAACCCGTTCCCCAGCCCGAAGAGACCCTGCAGCCGGTCGAGGCCGAGCCCTTATCGCTCGAAGACCCCTCGCTGTACATCAACCGCGAACTCAGCCTGCTCCAGTTCCAGCGGCGCGTGCTCGAAGAGGCCCAGGACCCGCGCAATCCCCTGCTCGAACGCCTGAAGTTCCTCGGCATCGTCGCCTCCAACCTCAACGAGTTCTTCATGGTGCGCGTCGCCGGCCTGCTCGATCAGGTCGCCGCCGGCGTCTGGGAATCGCGCGGCGAGATGACCCCCACCGAGCAGCTCAAGGCCATCCGCCCCGAGATCGAAGAGCTCATGGCCCAGAGCCGCGAGTGCCTGCTCGACGACCTCATCCCCAACCTCGCCGAGCGCGGCGTCCGCATCGTCAACTACGCCGACCTCTGCCCGCAGCAGAAAGCTTCCGCGGACTCCTATTTCAACGAGTCCATCTTCCCGGTCCTGACCCCGCTCGCCTTCGACCCCGGCCGCCCCTTCCCGCACATCTCGAACCTCTCGCTCAACCTCGCCGTCGTCATCCGAAAAGCCGACGGCGCCGACCGCTTCGCCCGCATCAAGATTCCGCCGAACATGCCGCAGCTCGTCCGCATCGGCCCCAAGCCCAAGGGCCGCGGCGCCGACGGCGAGCAGGTCTTCGTGTGGGTCGAGCAGATCATCGCCGCCAACCTGCGAATGCTCTTCCCCGGCTTGCACATCGTGGAAACCCACCCGTTCCACATCACCCGCGACGCCGAGCCCGCCATTCAGAAGATCGAGGCCGACGACCTGCTCGAAACCGTCGCCGAGTACGTCCGCCGCCGCCGCTTCGGCTCCGTCGTGCGCCTCTGCGTGCACAACGATATGCCCGAGCACATCCTGCGCGTGCTCAAGCGCAACCTCGAGCTCACCGAGCAGGACGTCTACCGCCTCAACGGCCCCCTCGCGCTCAACCGCCTGATGGGCATGATGAAGGTCGACCGCCCGGACCTGAAAGACTCGCCGATCGTCCCGCGCATCCCCCCGGGCCTCAAAGCCTTCGGCAAGGACGAGAACATTTTCTCCGCCGTCGACCAGCAAGACATCCTGCTGCACCACCCCTACGACTCCTTCGAGCCCGTCGTCGACTTTTTGGAGCAGGCCGCCCGCGACCCCGACGTCCTGGCCATCAAGATGACGCTCTACCGCGTCGGCCGCGACTCACCCGTCGTCAAGGCCCTGCTCGAAGCGCAGGAGAACCACAAGCAGGTAGCCGTGCTGGTGGAGCTCAAAGCCCGCTTTGACGAAGAGTCGAACATCGAGTGGGCCCGCCAGCTCGAAGACGAAGGCGTCCACGTGGTTTATGGCCTGATCGGCCTGAAAATCCATTCAAAGATCGCGCTGGTCGTCCGCAAGGAAGGCAACCGCATCCGCCGCTACGTCCACCTGTCCACCGGCAACTACAACGCGGTCACGGCGAACCTTTATACCGACATCGGCCTGCTCACCGCGGACGACGAGATCGGCGAAGACGCCACCCGCCTGTTCAACTACCTCACCGGCTACACCGAGGAGCACCACTACCAGAAACTGCTGGTGGCGCCGGTCTCCTTGCGCGACCGCCTGGAGGCGATGATCGAGCGCGAGATCGAACACCAGCGCGCCGGCCGCCAGGGACGCCTCATCCTCAAGACGAACGGCCTGATCGACCGCCGCATCATCCAGTTGCTCTATCGAGCTTCGCAGGAAGGCGTGCAGTGCGACCTGCTGGTGCGCGGCATCTGCAGCCTGCGCCCGGGCGTCCCCGGCGTCAGCGAAAACATCCGCGTGGTCAGCATCGTCGGTCGCTTCCTCGAGCACAGCCGCATCTACTATTTCCACAACGGCGGCCAAGAGGAGATGTACCTGGGCAGCGCCGACCTGATGCCCCGCAACCTGACGTTCCGCGTGGAGACGGTTTTCCCAATCCGCTCCCAGCAGATTTTGCGCCACCTGCGCGACGATGTGCTGGAGACGTACCTGGCCGACAACATGCGCAGCCGCGTCATGCAGCCGCACGGAGGATATGCAAGAACGGTGCCGCTGATGGGGGAATTGTGTGTGGATAGCCAGATCGAGCTGATCGAACGGGACGATCACCAAGACCATCCGAAGGCCCTGTGAAAAAGCAGGGGCGCGTTCGAGCCCGGGAGGGCGGCATTCCACTAGCCCGGTCCGTCAGGGCCGGGTTTCCTATCCGCAGCGAAGCCCCCTTGCTTCTTGCGTTTAGGAACGAGCGGAAGCAAGAGCCGACGGTCGGTCACAAACGCCTTCGCCGCCGCTCTAACGTCGAGGCTGCGACGCATCAGTGGGGCCGGACATTCCTGTCCGGCGCAACCGGTTTCGGTTGGACCGAAAGCGGTCCGAGCCCCCGACGGTAGTCGGGGGTTTGCTTGGCCGTAGGCCAATGTAGCCGCGACCTTTCGGGCCGGAGATTCCTTTCCGACGCAAGAACCGTGATCTCGACGCAGCGGACCTCGATCCGCAGAGTCAGCGACCTCGCATCAGCCGCTCGCGAACGGTCGACCACGGTTCGGCATCGTCAGGGCAGGCGTGGGCAGCCTCGATACGCGCATCCAGCAAGCGCCGCTCTTCTTCCGAAATCGGCTCGACCGGCGATTCCGCTTCGACCGTCTGCCACAGATCGAGCATGAGCTTGCGCCGCTCCGCCAGCGGGAGCGCCAAAACTTGTTCGACCACATTGGGCGACACGTTCACACGCTATCACGCGTCGATTCACCCGGCAACCTGCAGGTCCGACTGTCCAATTGCCTGACTGTTTCAATGCATAGGCGATGAGGCGGCGGAACCCTCCGAGGGGGCGGAAAATGATGTGGGGTCGAGCCGCCAGGCGACGCGCCCCAAGCCAATCCCCGGAGGATTCCATGCACAGTCTCTACTACGTTGGACTCGATGTCCACAAGAAATCCATCAGCTATTCGGTGAAGACCGCCGACGGAACCCGCGTCGACTTCGGCTCGATTCCCGCTACGCGCACGGCCCTCGCCGCCTGGGTGGAAGCGCTGCCCGGCCCTTGGGTCGGCGCGCTCGAGGCCACCCTGTTTACCGGCTGGATCTATGACTTTCTCCAGCCGTTCGCCGTCGAGCTCCAAGTCGCCCATCCCGCCATGCTCCAGGCGATCGCTTGCGCCAAGAAGAAAAGCGACCGCCTCGACGCCGACAAGATCTGCGATCTGCTGCGCTGCGACCTGCTGCCGCAGTGCTACATCGCGCCGCCCGAAATCCGCGAGCTGCGCCGTGTGCTGCGCTATCGCAACCTGCTCGTACGTCAGGCCGTGCGGCTGAAAAATCGCATCAGCGGCGTTCTGATGGAAGTGGGCGAGCCCTACAACAAGAAGCGTTTACACGGCAAAATGTACTTCTATGAGCTGCTCGATCATCTGCAGCACACGCCCGAATCCGCCATCGAATTGCTGGCCATCAGTCGCGGAATGCTGGAGACATTCCAAGACCTCGAAGGCCAACTCATCGCCGGCCTGAAGCGTCATGCCCTACTGGCCCGGCGCGTGCGGCTGCTCGAATCGATCCAGGGCGTCGGCGAAATTACGGCCCTGAGTTGGGCGCTGGAAATCGGCGAGCCCGAGCGTTTCGCTTCGGTACGGCGGGCGATCAGCTACTGCGGTCTTTGCGCCGGGCTGCACGAGTCGGCGGACAAGCAGCGGCGCGCGCCGATCTCGAAGCAGCGCAACAAGCACTTGCAGACGGTGTTGGTGGAGGCGGCCAAGCTGGCGCCGCGCTTCAACCCCGAGCTCAAGGCGGTGCGGGAACGCGAACTCGCCCGCGGCTCGCGCAACCGCGCGACGCTGGCCGTGGCGCGCAAGCTGACGGCGTATCTGCTGTGGGTGGATCGCCACCGACAACCCTTCGTGGCGCGGGCGCGAGCCGCCTGAGCCGCCTGAGCCGCAACGAGTTGGCCCGTCGGTCCTCGCCGATCGGTGACTGCGCGAAGGCCCTCCGCTGGGCTGGATGCGCCCTCCTGCCTGTTTCGAGGCCGGCGGGCCTGATGGCGACGACCCAAATAGAAACTTCCGCGACGGGCGAGGGCCCCGATGCGCGCACATGGATGTCTGGTCACGCTCCGACGTTGGCCGAAACGAAGGGGTTGTCGAGAGGGATGGGAGCGGCATCGCCCGCCGGGTTGAGCGTACGCGCCGGCTCGGAACCCGTCCAGGGTTCGCTTCGCCCGGGCCTGCGGCCCGGCCCTGGACAGAACCCGAGGTCGTCACGAAAGACCTCCGGCATGCGGGCGATGCCGAGTTGTGCGAAGTCTATCACGCCGGCCTCAATTACGGCCGCACGGGAAAATTGCGTCCAGCTCCCTCTGCGCTTGACATCTGCCGATCATGGATGTCACCGGTCGCCTGACTAAAGCTCTACTAAGGCAGTATCGCGCCGCTGTACGCCTCGATCTTCTTTTGAAGGACTCCGAGCGGTACCGCTCCTGTGACCCACTGACCGTCCACGCCATCCTTAGTGCTTCTACCAACCACGAATGTTGGAGTTCCTTGAACTCCAAGCTTGACTATTGTGTCTTGAACGGCCGATTGGATCTTTTCCACGTACTTGTGGTCTTGGAGGCAAGAGTCGATATAGTCCGCGTTGAGATTGGTCTTCGCAGCGTACTCGATGAGATCTTCCTTCAGAAGGTCTGGAGCTGTCAGCATATGTTCGTATAGTGCCCAGAAGTCTCCTCCCGCCTCTCGCACGCAATACCCGAATTGAGCTGCCAATACTGCGCTGGGATGGCCTCCTCCAGGAAGATCCATGACGTAGAATCTAACTTGGCCTGTCTCGATGTACAGTTGCCTGAGAGCGTCAAATGTTTGTTCATGA